>JAABUP010000226.1_pt1 | contig 125854 bp, 177 predicted proteins | sample 5559201 | NCBI WGS metagenome assembly JAABUP01 (sample SAMN10711887, study PRJNA513373) | rock metagenome | isolation source: Antarctica rocks | place: Antarctica | reverse complement strand
GAGACATCTGCAGACCTGAAGCAGTACAGATTAGAGCTTGTTTCTCCAGAGGAAACTCTGACAAGACGTGAAGCTGAGACAGTGGTGTTGTACTCGGTGTCAAAGAGCGCACCAATTGTGAAGCCATTGTGCGAGTGGCGTGTGGGCAACGCTGGCCATGCATGGACAGCATCGTCATGTGATGTCAAGGGAGTAGAATGCCAGCTAGCTAGTGAGGAGCCATTCTGCCTAGGCCTGCGCGTGTTCAAGCAATAGTAGTCGTGACCATTAGGTGTCTCTGTCATCAAGTCTTGAATTTCAGCTGTTCTGATTGGCCTGACATATGCTTATTTGCTGACTGACTCGCATGCTGTGCATGTTCCTGCCCCCCCAACACTAAAAGGCTAAGGGTAGTCCAGAAGCAGAAATTACAGCTGCAACAGCTCACACTTCCCTAGGCTACTGCAGCAGATTTGACTAAACGGCATGTTCAAAGCTCAAACAGCAAACTGGTTTTCTGGTGCTCTCGGATGCTGCGAGTCCAAAGGTTGAAAGGATACCCCATGGACAACATGAAAGCGATGCAACCTTATGTTGCTGATACTGTAGTAGCCAGTTGACCAAATACACAGCTTTCTGAGGCTTCGATAGGTCAGTCACGGGTGTACTGCATGCTCTGAAAACTTTGCTGTCACCTGCCATCGCTGCTCTTCCGGCGATGGCAAGACAAGATAGTCCACGTGCAGACTTGAAAGCTGGAGTTCTGATTGCCATTGATCGACGCACTCACTCGGCGCCATAGAGCTGATCAGTGAGCACAAGTTTGACCTATCGTATGAACGCCAACGTGATACCGCAAGCTCTGCACCAGGCCCTGTGGCTGACCGTCAATACTGTTGAAAGGACAGCGCAAGGGTAAGCCTTTCTCCGAGTTCCGCCCAACAAAGCCTACTTGTTGGCCCCAAAGGAGTCCTGTCGTTGCAGGCATACGCAGCTCAATTTGCGCTGCCCAGGCTCAGCTCACAGCATAGGTGAGCAAAAACTGGAGTGCCTGTTGAGATGGTGCAGGTCATGGACCAGGAAAGACATGTACTAATATGAATGCCTGCAGGCCTTTTCGCTCATGACCTCGACATCACTGGCGTCAAGATAGATGGTGAAGATGTTGAGTTTGAGCAGCGCTTGAGCGTCTACGAGCAGCAAGAACCTATTGAAGGCAAGCAGCGTGCACATGCACACTCAAAACAGGATTGCTGTACACAGAGTTTAGCCTGATTTTCAATAAACACCGTCAAAGTTTGCAGCTGACTCACCACTGGAAATGGCTGCACACCTGGTTGCTGATTTTGCAAGCGCGTGTCAGAGTCAATGCAGAGCAGTGTTGCCACATACTCACTTGTTGCATCAAACCTGATACCTGCACCACATGCACCACTGATACTTGCACCACATGTACATGCACTAACCAATTGCCACTGCGTGCTGTAGTCCCTGCTCAAGGAGCAGCAGACTTAGCTGAGCACAGCTTCTATGAGTACCAGAGACTTGTACAGAAAGAAGCGGAGCCAGAACTCATAATCCAGTTGCCAAACAGAGGCGATGAACCAGATGGAGCCGAGGCAAGAACTCCAGAGTTTGAATCAGAGGACGCAAAAGTACAGAGGGATGTTGATCTTGTGGTGACTGTGGCGTTTGCCATAGAGCAACCAAGCTGTGGTCTGCATTTCCAGGGTCTGTACGCTTGCACAGACAATCAGGTAGGCTCAGCATGTACAGGTTGGTCTTGGTTGCCCTTCATGGAACAGACCATCAAGACCTTGAAACACTGCCTGTGAGCTTATGAAACTACCTGATCTGCTGCATGTAAGCATTGACATGGCCTCAGAAGGCACTTTGCAACAGCATGAGCAGCAACCACATGATGAATTTGTCAGCAGTGGAGCGCATGCCTTCATATTGTCTGAGCGCTTTGATGTGAGCTTGCCGTGAGCTTTCTACTCTCTGCCAAGACAACAGCCCAGCAAGCTATTGCACGGCTCTGTGGCACTGTGCTCCACTTTTCAAAGCAACAAGAAGAGACAAGATCACACCTTTCGGCATCAGTTCAATGAAAAGCCAATACCGGCCTGCCCAGGAGGCAACAGCAACTCAACAGCATGTTGTTGTGCTGTTGTGCAGCTGCGACGCTCTCGGGCCTGGTTTCCTTGTGTGGATGTCCCGCTTGCAGCTTGTCCCTTTGAGCTGCATTTCACGGTGCCTGCCAGTCACATGGCGGTCAGCTGTGGACAGCTGGTGAAGCAAGCCTGGAGTGATAATGGCAAGAGCCGCACCTTCCACTACAAGCTCAGCATTGCCACGCCTCCTCAGGACATTGCCTTGGCTGTTGGTAAGACTCTTGATGCTGTGAATTAGGATAAAGTGAGGGTGATCTGTAGATGGGTCCACCATATAGTGATGCAGGGCATGAGGCAGCCTATATTGGCTTGCAAGACTAAGCATGGGGTCCTTACACTACAGTCAGAAAGCACATAAGTCCAAAAGCAACCAAGACGCAGTTGAAACAACAAGAAAAAAGGAACTGTTCATGGCTGCTTTGACTGCAAGCTGTTATGTTGTTACTGCATTGCTGGCTTCACTACTGCCCCAAACCTATATGTGCATTGTCAGTGGTTCATCAGCTCACAAAGATGATCTGTCTCGCCTCCTCCAGGCTTCAATGCTGCTGTATCAGCTGCATGCATACCACGTACAGGTTGACATCACAATGTTGTCGTTACAAAGTTGCTGCAAGCTGTCACATGCTTGCAGTATGTCAGCCCAGTCCCCAAAAAACTCAAGCCAGATTGATAACCCTGCTTCAGGCACTTCAAACACAATCTGATCATTGTGGGTCTGCAAGCCAGTTCTGCAACAACACGCCTAAGAAAAGCGCTCCTCAGCTTTCGGCACCACTCTGCTTGTTTTGCAGGGCCTTTCACAGCCTGGCAAGTCGCACTGCCAACCAAAGCCATACACGTCAAGGCAGCTGATAAAGACGCTTCAGTAGCAGCTGCCGCGGCAGCTGGGTCAGCAGCTGCAGGACACCTGGGTGCTCCTCCCACACCCCTGAAGACCCCCCCTTACTCTGCGCTTCGGACCCCTCGCACCCCTGTTTTGCTGGATGCTTTTGGCAGGGGTGACAGCACCATCACCCTCTTTGCCCCCCCTGAGTCCAAGCTGGCTGCTGACCACACCTTGAAGACGCTAGGGCTGGCATTCAACATGTATGAGACATTTCTGGGGTGCAAGTTCCCCTACAAAGCACTACAGACGGTGAGCTGCTCAACTCTTTCCCATGCTGAGCCCATAATACCACCTTGTGAAAAACACTATAGGATATAAAGAAGAACGAGGACATGAGTCAGCTGCAGCAGTTGCCAGTTTACATTTTATGCTTGGCAGTGTCCGTCACTCCTGTACGCATGTGCCAAACACATGCATACTTGCGCAAACGGGTCAAAGGTTACACTATGCTCTTGCATCATCTGGCCGCACTCCCCAGCTAGGAAGCTCTTTGGGATACAGAAGTGTCGCTTTCCCCATTAGAAACACCCATTTCACAGCGCAAACGTAAAAACAATCCCCAACAATGCTTGGGGACTAGTACCAGGTGTTTCTACATTGTGGAGGCATCTTACAGCTTGCGTCATGCTGCATGGTGCTGCATGGTCAGGCTTCTGCATTTGTCGCAAAGCCTGCAGCCCAGATAGAGAAGAAGCCATGGTGCTGCAATGCGACACTATCTGAACTGCAACTGCTCAGCAGCAACAGCATTCCAGGCATGATGTGGCAATTGGACGAGTATTATTCAGTCTATACAAGTCTGGTCAAACAGTCGCAGTGAAAACAGATCTAGCCTTTTGCTTCACAAATTCGTTTTGACAGAAAGGCACAAGTCAAAAAATGCTAGTCAAGCTTTTCACGGTTTCCTAATCTATCTCTAATCTCTCCATTCTCAAGAAGCGCTTTGACCTAAAGTCTTACATGAACCTGCAGGTGGTCTTACCAGAGGGCATGGCAGCAGAAAGCATGCACAGCGCAGCTGGACTGCAGATCCTAGCTGGTGAAATGATGGTCCATGAACGCACTGTGGAACAGGTGAGCCCCACACTCTACACATGCTTGCTGCACATCAAACATCAGCAACTTTTGACAGGCTCCAGGCTGCCGCCTCAGGAGGCTCTTGCTATAATCGCTGAAAAGCGTAAACTTTTCTTGTTTGTGTTCAACTGCTGATAGATGATCGCCGATGCTGCTGCTGTTGTGCCTGAAGCTGTGATGTAGTCATGCAGTTCCCAATGGGAAATGACCTGGTCCTGTCTGCAAACAACTATCTTGCAGATACCCAATTGCTTTGTTGTCTTGACATGCCAGGGTGTTCGCATTGAGAGCTCACTGGCTGCTGCTTTGCCTACTTTTGGACTTCAAAGGATCATCTTCCACGCACTGCTTGTACCAGTCTTGGGACTAATTAAGCCTTCGGGATCATGATGTACGCAATGGCAAGCTGTTGGTCATCATGAAAGTCAGGACATGGAGCCACAGAACCCACTTACTTGTTTTTGTTCCAAGTGAAGGACAAACACTATGAGAACAAGTTGTACCACCAGCTTGAAGTGTCTGATGCCCTCAAAGCGCACAGCCAGCATGGACATCTGTTCTCCTGGACGATCACCTGTATCTTAGCTCCCAGCTGCCGTCAGGAGGCTCCCATTATGAACGCTATAAAGCATGACCCTTTTTTCTATTCACCTCACGTCCTGATCACTGTGAAGAGATTCCTTTTGTGTGCAGGGCATTGAGAGCCGCCTAGCCATAGCGTATGCTGTGGCCCAGCAATGGTTTGGGGTATTGATGAGACCCAGGACCCCCGCTGATGCATGGCTAGTGGAAGGACTGGCAGGCTACCTGCATGACCTCTTCCTTCGTCGCTTCTTGGGCAAGAATGAGCTGCGCTACAGGTACTCACACTCACACTCACACTCACACTCACCGCTTTTTTTGTAGTTTTCCCAAAAGGTTTGATCAGAAATGAATGTTCCTGGCGTGTTTTTTCTTGGATGCGGGGCTATGCTTTGGTGCTCTGTACCTTTCCTTGTCTTCGTCAACCACAGACCTTGGCTTTAGCACTGCCTTGATGCAAAAGTGTCGTTTGCTCATAGCAGCAGCTTGACAACCCACAGACTGCATGCACGCAGAGTCGCTCGGCCACTGCTGCGCATGCTGAATGTACATGCCAAGTGACTGGGGCAGGGACTCTCTCTGCACCGCTCTTGTGCGTCTTGCTGAGGCGTCAGCATCATCAGGGCGTTGATGTGCAAGCAAGGTCACACATCAGTACAGATTTTGAGCAAGACACCGGATGAATCCATTTTAGTTTCCCTAGGGACCTGCAGACGTCTTGTTGCTCGTGTGTCTGACTGGCTTGTAAGTTGTCAAGAGTTCAAAAGCTATATGCCATGTTCAAACACAGACTTGTCCTGCACAAGTCTAACTCATAAGCTGGAAGCGTTCTGTTCTTGCTATCATCATGATTGTTATCATCATTGTTCGTATTGTTACTGCTGTTATTACTGTCATTATCACTACAGGCGGCACAAGCAACGGCAAGCCATTTACATGGCGGACGATGGGCAAGCGCCTCCTCTATACTGCAAGGCTTCCCCTGCTCTGCTGTGGGGCAGCATGTACGGGACAGAGCACTTGGACCCTTCAGGCCTGCGCAAATGGAAGGCAACTGCGGTACACCACACTTCTACTTTTATAAGCAAACAGTGTTTGCTGATACTCTGCAACCTACTGTGTGGATTGCTTAGTGCATGTTCCAGTGTCACTTCACTGTCACTATCAGTCTGCAATCAGCTGCTCACATGGATTCTTATGCAGTCTCTACAGGGCTTGTTTCAGTCGTGCCTTCTGTGACACCTCAAAGGGATCACAACTCTTATGGCTGTCACGCTATTTTGTCACGCTGAAGCTTGTCATGCACGCCCAAAGCTGTTTTATCTCACTGAACCTCATCCAGACACAGCCAGGGTTTCTGATGTAGGGTTTGCATATTCAGGATGCGTCTGTCATTCAGGCCTGTTGCCCAAGTCAAAAAACGTATTGTTGCACAAGGCGTTTTGTCAAACTATACAGCATGCCATTTGTGCTTCAACAGGATAGGTCCTTGCTCATGTTTAGATACATGTTGCATGAAGCTGATGTTGCCATGGCCCCTCAGCTGCACAAATTTGCGTAGACAGTGTTCGGCGATCCTAATCGAGAAGGATTACAGATCTGCTCTCTGAAGCAAAGTTTTAAGCACAGTCAAGCAGAGCAATGTTTGCATCAGGGAATCCAACAACAGTTCATCCGCTTCTCTTTTTGATTCACAGTTGTGGTTGGCTTGTGTACATGGTGCACCCCGATGGTTGCCGCATAAACTTTCATTGCTGCCAAGGCTAAGGCCCTATTTCCATAAAGAAGAGGGGGCATCGGCTCTTGTGATTCATTGGCTTCTGCACAGAGTGAAAGGCTGCTCTAGACAGACAGGACTTGTCCTGCACATACCTAGCTCATCATGAAATGGAAAGCGTTTTAATTATTATCAACTATCTTTAGATTATGTGCAGGTGATGTGGATGCTGAGCGCCAAGGTGAGTGAGGACATCTTCAAGAAACAGCTGGAGCGGCTTGCGGGCGCTGTTGTCAACCATCTCCAGCAGCTCCAGCAAGGTATTTTCACTGTCAAGCCCGAACCCTCAACATTCATCCTAAACTCTAAATTCAAACCCTGAAGCCATGCAAAGAATCAACAATGTTGCTGTTCGGCCTGTGTCTTACACATTCCAGTCTACCTTGCATGTACCGCTGCTGCTGCTGCGTGATCTTTGAGTTAAAGGTTCACTGACTCGTCCATCGTAGAGTTGTGAAGATGCAGTATCTATGATACTGCACCAGGCCAGCATAGATGTCAAGAAATGTCTTGAGGGAGCTATTTCTGCTGGGCTGCTGTTCCTGAGATTTGTCTTTAGTGCTGACAATATCTTACTACCGGACAGGTACAGGTCTCAGGAGCAATATGGTTGTGGACAGCGAGCAGGACCCCAGCTTGCTGCCTTTAAGAGACTTCTCTACCAATTCTAATGACATTTTCAGCCATGCAGCTGTGTCGTAAAGTCTGGCTTTAGACCTGACAAGTTGTCTGATTGGGTGAGTGCAGGTCTGGGCACGAATGCTGGGCTGCACAGCGAGCATGACTCCAGGCTGCTATCTTCCCAGAAGTTCCTGAGGGAACTAGTTTTGTCAGGCTGCTGCTCCTGGCAGCTGTCTTTTCACAAGTTCTGTCTTGTCACAAGTTGTCTGGCTGGATGGGTGCAGGTCTGGGCACAAATGCTGGAGTGGACAGTGAGCATGACCCCAAGAGACTTCTCTACCAATTCTAATGACATCTGCAGCTGTGTCATAAAGTCTGACCTGACAAGTTCTCTGGTTGGGCGAGTGCAGGTCTAGGTGTGAATGGTGGAGTGGACAGCAAGCAGGATCCCAGGCTGCTGTCTTCCTGGGAGTTCGTCACGGAACTAGTTCTACTGGCCTGCTGTTCCTGGCAGCTGTCTATTCACAAGCTCTGTCTTGTCACAAGTTCTCTGGTTGGGCGGGTGCAGGTCTAGGCACAAATGCTGGAGTGGACAGTGAGCATGACCCCAGGCTGCTGTCTTCAAGATGCATTCTCATTTGATCTTGGCATTCCCCTAGCCATGCTGCTGTGCTGTCTACTCATTCTGTTGAGCGGGTGCAGGTCTAGGCACAAATGCTGGAGTAGACAGTGAGCAGGATCCCAGGCTGCTGTCTTCCCGGGAGTTCCTGAGGGAGCTGGGCAAAGGGGCGGGCGCCCGTAAGGAGCTCAGCGCTCTCTCCCTGCGCTGGATCAACCTGAGAGGCCTGCCCCACATCACTGCTGCCTTCACCTACAACAAGTAAGCACTGACTCCGGCTCCTCAATACATCTTCACCAATATTGCTGCCTTCACCTACAACATGTAAGCACTGACCCCAGCTCCTCTGCATATCTTTACAGCACACACCAAGGTCCAGCTTCTTTGCTTTGGTCTGCAAATGTTGGTAATTTTGTCTTCAACGAATAAGCACTGAGGTCCAGCCTCTCTTTTCTGCACAGCTGCACAGAGGTAGCTGCCTGCACCTGCAGACAAGCAAACACTGAGGTCCTGCTTCTTCACTTGTTTGCAAGCATTGGTGCTTTCACCTGCAACAGGTGCTTTTTTCCCTGATTTTGTTAAGTTTTAAATATATTAAATTAAGGTTTGTGGGGACCTGCCAAAAATGCAGTTTGAACAGTCTAAACTGCAACACATAAGCACTGAGGTCCATCCCCTCTGCACAGCTGCGTAGAGGTAGCTGCCTTCACCTACAGCATGCAGATTGATTTAGTCGTGATTGGCCTATTGTACATGGCATACCCCGATGGCTGCCAGCATAAACTAAACCTACCTGCCTTCACCTACAGCATGCAAATTGATTTAGTTGTGATTGGCCTACTGTACATGGCGTACCCCAATGGTTGCCGGCATAAACAAAACCTACCTGCCTTCACCCACAGGCCCCAAAGGCCCAGGTCCAGCTTCTCTGCACACAGCTGCATGATGAGGCAGCCAAGCTACAGAGAAGTCAATAAGCAAGGCCCAGCAGCAAAATGGCATTGCAATGTATTAGCAATGCTTGCAATGTAATGGCAGTGCCTGCAGTGAAGTAGTCCACTGTTGTAGCCGACGCAGCTGGTGTCCACTACATCAGTAGACCACCTGACTGCAGAAAATGCCAACACACTGCAACAGGTGCCACATGATTGCTATGTGTCCAACTCTAGCTGTACGGCAGCAAAGCTGCTGCACAAGGGCAGAGGGCAGTCCAGAGCTGATCAACCCACTCACACCGTCAAAACAAGCTGCTGCATGTATATCATGCTCAGATGTACATGAGCCTTCGCTGCAAGTGCACTTCTATAGAGGTGCAGTGCTGCAACAGAGCAGTGAGGCAGCCAAGCCCACCGAGCAGGACCAGCCAAGCAATCTAGCACTTGTCACATCCTTTCACCATCATGAGAACCCAATGCATGTATATCATTATCAGGCAGGAATGGCCCTGTGCAGGAAGCGCAACTCCATAGAGCTGGCAATGCAGCAACCTGGCAGTGAGGCAACCAAGAGGTCCACAGCAGAGCAACCCTTTTTGCAGTCGGTCAAAGCTGATGTGCATCACACTCATGCGCGCATGGCTCTTTGCAGGAAGCGCAACTCCATAGAGCTGGCAGTGCGACAACAGGGCAGTGAGGCAGCCAAGAGGTCCACTGAACAGGCGGCCAAGGAGGGGTCTGCCGTGGGTCTGCTCAGGGTGCTGCTCAAGGAGCATGACCACGACAATGTCCAGATGGTGCAGCTGGCTGCTAAGCCCCTGCTGTTACAGGACCTCAAGGTGTATACAACAGTCACAAAGCCTCGATTAATGAAGCCCCTGTTGTCACGAAGCCTTAAGATGTGTGTGCAAGAGCCATGAAGCTTCAATGCATATCAGGTGGTGAAGCCCCTGTTGTTACAAGACCTCAAGACGTGTGTACAACTGTCACGAAGTCTCAATGAATTCGGATGGTCAAAGCCCTTGTTACAAGACCTCAAGGTGTGTGTATAATAGTCACGAAGCTTCAGTGCAAGAAGTAGGTGGTTAGAAGTAATCCACACATCCCTGGGCTGTCGCCATGTGTATATGGCCTACAACCAAGCCTTTCTGCTGCTACATTCCCAGGCGCTGCAGCATTGCAACACCAATTTAAGCTCATAATGACCCCATGTTGACCCTGTAATGACCCAATATCAAGCCCATAATGACTCCACAAAGAGCCCACACTGACCCGTGGGGACTTTGCAAACAAGAAACTTCAATCAGACAGCATAAGAAGAAAAACGACGTCACTTTTTTTCAGCATAAAGAAGACAGATAACTTGACCACTTTCTTCATCATCAACTTTAGCCCTGTGAGCGGCAACTCTCCATGACCACAACAGCTCCTTGTCATGTCAGGCAGCGTCTCCCTGGATCCTTCAGTAGGGGTCTGCATCCTGGCACCCAAGTCACCATCATTCAGTGTGACAGCTTTCCTTTGTCTACCAACACCTAGCAAACTTTCTGCCTTTCTAAAGATCTATAGTTATACAAAAAGCAAAAACCATGAAAAGCCTCCAAAGAAATCCCGTGTTTGACAGCAACACGGCAACTGGTTGCTGTGCACAGGTGAACACAAAACCTGGAGCCCGCCGTGGCAAGAAGGCCGGCAAGAAGAAGAAGGATGAGGCTGCAGAAGCAGAAGACCTGGATGATGATGAGCAGACGCAACATGACCAGGAGATTGAAGATGCTGCTGGTGGGCTCAATTCACCCCTTTGCATCTGCTCTGTGCAGAACATACACGTGGAACATGTACTGCTGCATTGCATGTACCTTTTATGTGTTGATGTCCCAGTCATTGTCTGCTGACTACCCTGATGAGTCCTGAAGACAGGAAATGTAAATTGATTGACTGATTGAATTGATACAAGGCTTGCAAGACCTGTCACCAAATCCATGCGAGACATACCATTTGGATCAAGAGCTGTCGGGTTCTTCAAACCTGTTGTTCATATGCAGCGTTCAAGGCATAGTTGCAGCGTTTCCATGAAAGAATTCACCCCAAATCAAGACCTCTTCTTGCAGAGTGAACATCTTCTTTGTTGAGTCTCAGCTTAGAAACAACAGGCTTAGCTGGTGTGGTGATATCTGCAGGGTGTTGGGGTAGGTGCTACGTGAAGTTTGTGTCGCCTCGATTCTGTCGTCTCGCCTTGTATGTCAACACTCCCGCTGTGCAAAAGGGCGTCCTTGCTGTGCATGCAGTGGCAGAGACAAGACTTTTCCTGCATGTACCTATCACATGATCAGCTGGAAATCGTCATTGATATGATTATTGTCTTTATTATCATCATCATTATTGTTATTATTATCATTATTATTGTTATTATAATTATTACTGTTATAATCATTATCATCAGTTATTATCGTCGTTTTCATTATTGTGATTATTATAATTAATTTCAATATCATCATCATTTTTGGTACTTCATTATCATCATTACTGTTGTCACTGCTATTATTCTTATTATTATTCTTATTATTGTTGTCGTCATGATCATGCAGCGGCAGACAGGCCCCCCGTGCAGTGGGTGGAGATGGACCCCCAGATGGAGACTCTGGCCTCCACTTGCCTGCTGCAGCCTGACTGGATGTGGGCCGCCCAGCTGGAGCGCTCCAAGGACACTGCAGCACAGTCAGTTGCTGTTGCTGGCTTGGCTGCACTGCGTCCCACCACCCACACTGCTGTCTCTGCCCTTGAGCACTGCCTGCAGAATGATCAGGTGTATCCCAGGTATGCACTCAGCCGATTTGTTTGGGCTAATTTGGCACCTCTTCCCAAGGTAGAAACTGCCAAGGTAGAAACTGCCTTTTCACTGTCCCTAGGCGTTTCTGAGTTTGAATATTATGTTTAGGATGGATGCTGTTGTGAAGTGGTTGTGACTCATACAGTGCTCACCACAACTTTTTGGATAGTGCGTGTATGCACGCATCGCTGTTTTTGTCACAGGGTATGGCATTAGTTCTTTTGTCCATCGAATTTGTCTGTTTGTTTCAACATCCATGTAGCCATTTGTCCACTCGTTCTTTCAGTTAGTCGTTTGTTCAGTTGTTTTGTCAATTTGTCCAGTCACTGCACTTGTGTCTTCCTTGAGGGTCTGCTACATACAGCCCTCAGTGAACTCCTGTACAAAACCCTGTTCTGGCAGTCAGCGTACCAACCTAAAAGCCCTCAGCCTCAGCCTCACATTTGGTCAAGACCAACCAATAGCTAGCTGCATCACCCACTAAAGCAGGGTTTCTTCTGGTATCGGCTAAAGTTTTATGCATAAGCTTGCATGCATTGATGTTGTCCAGAGTGCGCTGTGAGGCAGCCGTGGCTCTAGGCACAACAGCTTCATCAGACTTGGACTTTGTGCACAAGCTTGTGTGTGCTGATGTGGTGCAGGATTTGCTGTGAGGCAGCAATGGCTCCGTAGCACAACAGCTGCATCAGACTTTGACTTTGTGCACAAGCTTGTGTTTGTGTTGATGTGGTCCAGGATTTCCTGTGAGGCAGCGATGGCTCTGGGCACAACAGCTTCATCACACTCTGAGTTTGTGCACAAGCTTTGTATATTGATGTGGTCCAGGATTCGCTGTAAGGCAGCAATGGCTCTGGGCACAACGGCCTCATCAGATATGGAATTTGTGCACAAGGCTGCGTGCCTTGATGTGGTGCAGGACTTGCTGTGAGGCAGCAATGGCACTGAGCACAACAGCTTCATCACACTCTGAGCTCGTGCACAAGCTTGTGTATGTTGATGTTGTGCAGGATTCGCTGTGAGGCAGCAATGGCTCTGGGCGCAACAGCCTCATCAGACACAGAGTTCGCCGGTTTGCACGCTCTGCTGAAGATCTTCAGGGCTCGCTGCCACAGCAGCAGTGCATCAGAGCAACAGCCCCAGATAGGGCAGACTCAAGCAGGGTCCAACGTCGGAGAGTACCTGGTGAATGAGACCCTGCCTCTGGCCATTGCATGTGTCAGAGATGAGAGGGGCTGCTCGCCGCCTGAGGCTGTAGAAGTGCTGGTAAGCGGCTTCTTGAGCAACTGCCGTGGTGTCTATGAGTGGGTGCGTTGACACCTGTGGGACAGTGTCTGTTTGGGGATGAAGGGCTCATCCCTGCTAGAGGCTGCAGAAAACTTTTCTGCACATTAGTACAGAGTTAGTAATGATGAGCAGTGGTCATGAGATTGTGATGCTATCCAGGCGCTGTACACAGTACAATCGTGTGGTACTTCAGGCAGCATGTCTTCTCAGTATTAAAATTATGCTGGTCACTGTGGCTTTCTTAACCCCTCCCTCCCTTTCTTCCTTTCCCTTGCTCTTCTTCCTCCCATTCCTTTCTTCCTTCCTCCTGCCTTGCCTTCTCTTCCCTTCCCTTCCCTGCCATTCCCTCCCTTCCTCCCTCCCTCCCTTCCTCCCTCCCTCCCTTCCTCCCTCCCTCCCTTCCTTCCTTCCTTCATTCCTTCATTCCTTCCTTTCTTCCTTCCTTCCTTCCTTCCTTCCTTCCTTCCTCCCTTCCCTTTTTTCTCCCTCCTTGTTTTCCTTCCTTCTCTTCTTCCTTCCCTTCTTCCTTCCTTTCCTTCCCTTCCTTCTTTCCAAGCATTGTGCATGCCCTGCTTCAGGTGGATGTCCTGAAGCACACAGACAACAGAGGCAGCTTCTATGACAACAGCAGCATGCTAGCAGCAGCTTTAGAAGCCTTGGGACACTTGCGGCTCCCAGACTTGAAAAGCCTGCAGCCGGTCACGAAGCAGCTGGACAGGTTCTTGGCCAGAGAGAAGGTGCTGCCGTCCTACCATGCTGTGGTGGCCCAAGCAGCCCTAAGGGCTTTTGTGGAACTGGCCCTGTCCATGCGGCCTGTAGCTGCCTCGCTCATCTCAAGGTGTGTTGGCACATGGGTCCTAGGCCTTCTTGAGTCAGATTAGCCCAGGCTGGCCATATTTGCTATGCCATGCTATGCCATGCCATGCTGTGCCATGCTGTGCTGTGCTGTGCTGTGCTGTGCTGTGCTGTGCTGTGCTGTGCATGCTGCGCTGTTCTGTGCTGTACTATGCTGAGCTGTGGCATGTCGTGCTGTGCCGTGCTGTGCTGTTTTACATCGCACTATGACCACAACTGACATTCCCCTGTCAAATTCAAATGCTTTGGCATAGTCAGTGGTTGCAAAACGCAAGTACATCAGGCCAAGGTGTACAGCCTGTGCTTGCCTGGCGCAAACAGTTTGTAAATCCTATGGCAGCAGCGCTCCTCTTCACTGCAGGGTGTCTGGAGTGTGTGTTGAGCACAGCCAAGGGCAGTGGCATCCAGACCTGAGACGCACGGCCTATGACTGCCTCATGCGCATGGCAGCAGCTGTGGCAGGCCTGAATGCAGCCATCAACCTGGCCTTAGATGCAGTGGAGATAGAGACAGCACCCCTTGTTAGGTACAGCTCTCCAACTTACAGAAAGACCACCTTTTTCCAGAGAATAGTGTGAGCTTCACAGAGTATACCTGAATCAAGCAACGCCCTTGGGACTATCAAAACACGGTTCCTCTGATGGGGGTATTGCCCACATCCCACTTGCATGCATGCATCCATTATTTGTCAGTTGGTTACTGTCCTAAGAAATGCGTAACCTGTGAGCTTTTGCAAAGTAGCTGATGACTGGCAACGCCAAGCATCAGCACAGAAGTGCACACTTGACCAGCAGAGTCCGAATCTCAACCCTGTTGCAAAATCTATGAGTCTTCTTCTTGCTGACAGGCTGGGCGTAATGGAGGATCTCCAGCCAATCACGTTACAGGCTCTGAGGAGTCGATCCCCTGCAAGTCCTGCTGAGCCCCACAGCCCCCCTTTTCAAACCCAGCAGCACGCCCAGCATGCTCAGCATGCCCAGCATGGCACTGTCCCTGCAACAGCAGAGAGGCAAGACATGGCGGCAGGACAGGTTGAGCAAGACACCCTGCTGAGGTTGCACAGCGTGTTCAGCCAGCAGCACAGCGTGAAGCTGCGCCACCTGGCGTTCATGCTGCTGTCAAGGCTTGGGGGGCTACCCCCCACCCTATACAGACCCCTGGAGGAACCTGAAGTGGTTGGCCCTCAAGGTAGCTAGACTTACAGTCCTATTGGCTGCCAGCTGGGTGCGATGGAAAGTTGTCTTCTGGTCACATTCTGACTGACATCAAACATGGGTTAGCAGCAATAGCAAGGATGGCAGTACGCCGCTGCAGCCTTGCTGTTGATGCTGTTCCATGTTTGATTTCAGTCACAACGTGACCAGAAGACAATTTTCCACTGCAATCATCAAGCACAGACGCATGTTAAGCTGTGGTGATTCTGCTGCCAGTTTCACATATTTCACAACCCAGAGGTAATCCCAACAGGCATGCTTTTGAAAAGAGAGAGCAACCAGGACACAGCACCACAATGCACTCTGGCATAAAGTTGTCCAGTTTGATTCAGACCACATCAACACATGCCATTGCTGGTACATCGCCAAAATAGGACCTCACACAGAGACCTACTCAAGCCTGTATATGCATCATCCTGGAAAGCGGCATGTGTTCTACCACTGAATGATGAATGCTTGCTTTCTGAAAGAACAGTCCCAGGTCTAGGTGTTTGACATAGACTTGCAAGCATGCAAACTCTCCTCTGGCCTCATGCCAACACAACTTGGCAGTTTTCCGGGAAAGGCATGTATCCTATTAGTGAATGATGAAACATTGTCCTGTCAAGGAGCAGTCCCAGGTCTAGGTGTTTGACACAGACTTGCAAGCACTCCACTTTTTTTCCTGGCCTCATGCAAACACAACTTGACAGCTTTGCGGCACTGGTGATGCAGAGCCAGCAAGCAGCTTGCAGACCCATGCCATGGGGGGTGGCCCTGCACTCTCTGCCAAGTCTGGGGGTAGGCACGGGGCCCTGTCTGGTCCCCATGGAGCAGTCTCCGGTCCCCAGAGGATGCTGTCTGCAGAGCCATCCATGCGTGACCTTGAAGGTGGCTTCTCTACAGCTCTCCTAATCAGAAAATGTTTGTTTGCCTTGAAGCGGTATAGATGTACTGCCTTGAGATACAGCAAACACGACGGTTCAAAACATGTGATTACATGTGATGAGAAGGCTATAACAGCAGAAGGTGCAGAATGGTGTGTGCCTTAACACATGGATTGCAAACTGTGTTTGCTTTTCCACCATGCAGCAGTACTTGATGCATGTCAGAGGTGCAACTTGTAACTGGGGGGTTGCAAGCTGCTTTTGCTCTGTGACATGTCTGCTGGTGTATCCCGCAAACAAATGCATTGTCTAAACAGGCATTTCTTTGCAGAGGTCACAGGAAAGGAGATCCAATCACCCTTCAGAGTAGAGGCTACAATGGATCCCAGAGGCCCCTCTTCATACCCTGCAGACCCCCACCAGCCTCCAGGAACCGCCCACCCTGCTGCTCAGCCCCAGCAGGAGGGGGCTCCTCAACACATCCAGGGTCAGCCTGCAGGGCCTTCCAGGAAACGTCCCAAATCTTCATCACCTGCCCCTGGCCTTGCAGCATCACAGGTGTGCTCTCACAGCACAAACTTGTTGAGCTGATTTAGATTTCGCCTGTCCAGACCAAGTAGCTCAGTCATGTACAGACTGACAGCTGCCATTGCGCTGCTATGTCACACCACCTTGCTGTTGTATGAAAGCAGGCTTAGCCATGCTTACCCACGCTGTCACTGTGAAAGCTGAGGTTGTGCTGCTATGTTACATAGAAGCAGGCTTAGTCATGCTGACTCATGCTGTCACCGTTACCAGTGGAGTCTGCTGGTGCTTCCACAGGCAGAGTGATGTGCATCTTTGAAGGCAGGCATGTGCAGGCAGGCTTGAACTTGACATGCCAACAAGCAACAACCTTTGTTTCCTGCATGCACAGGCTCCAATGCTGTCTGCATGCAGGTTTGAGGCTGTCATAAGAGTCTCTGTGATGAACTACCCAGGAGGCTGACTGTGTTCCTTCTTTGGACAAACACAAGGGCGTTTCTGCATGTGCAGGAGCCAGGGGGCCCTTCTGGACCAGCCCCAGTGACTGCTGAGGAACTAGAGGCCATCATGAAGGGAGGAGGGGCAGATCAACAGCCCAAGCCCCGCCGCAAGAAGCAGAAGACTGACGCAGCCGCAGCGCCCAGCAGCCAGGAGCGCTCCATATCTCCTGCACCCATCAATGCTGCTGCCACTGCTCATCATCAGCAGCAGCAGCAGCAGCAGCAGCAGCAGCAGCAGCAGCAGCAGCAGCAGCAGCAGCAGCAGCAGCAGCAGCAACAGATGAGAGACCAGCTTACAGGGCCAGGGCACTTTGCAGCGCCCCCCAACAGGGATTCTAGCTCAGCAGCCCAAGCAAGACCACTTGTTCAAGCTGGCAGGGGCAAACATCCAGAGCCAGAACAGCAACTTGATGCCAACAGGGCTAGATTGAATACAGGCACGGCAGATCAACAGTCTGCAAAGGGTGAGTCAGCAGCTTCAGCAGCAGCTGCTAGTCACCAGACAGGCGGAACTTTCGTCATGCCTCCACCCAGGGTCTCTGGGGCAGCATCTGCAGGGCAGGGCCGTACCCAACAGCCCCAGGCAGCAGGGCAGTCTGGTGCAGTCCTAGAGCAGGGCAGTCTGGCCCAGCCCTCAGCAGCAGCAGAAGCTTCTGCTGCAGCTGGCCTAGCACAGCCTAGTGTGCCATCAGGCAGACTGCCAGCAAGGCCTGCTGAGTCCTATGGAGGTTCTGTCGCTAGTGATTCGGCATGGGGCACTGAAGAAGAGCGGTTGGAGCGTAAGCGCTTGAAGCAGGAGGAGAAGCAGCGATTGAAGTGAGACCTGCTTGTTCCTGTTGCTGTTGCTGTAACAGTTGCCGTTGCCAGCTGCTGTCCAGGCTCTGGCACTGCAGCATGCGCATTGCCTGACCTGGATCACATGGCAATGCATCAGCTTGTGCAGATTGGATGCAACAGCTGCAGCCCCTGGTTGTGGGTGGGTTTCAGGGTCTAGGACAAACCCCCACCTTGGGCACCACGGTCTAATGGTTCGCAGCAGTTGCATTGCACCACGCACATCAGAAAGTGTTTGCAGTGTGATGCCAGCTAGACAGAAAGCCTGCAACCTGTCCCTTGTCCTGTGTGTGCATGTCAGTACAGCTGTGCAGTGTGGGGAGTATTGTAGTGCACAGACTTGCGAGCCTGGCATCCTGATCCTCATGCCTGGGCAGCCTGGTATAACACTTGGCTTCTCATTGAATTGACGCCGAAAGGTGTTGTCGATTCATTTTCTTTCTCTCCTGATCCTTATGCTCTGGTGCAGGGAGATGGAGACGCCAGAAGAGAAAGCAGCCAGAAGGCAGGCCAAGCGTGACAAGAAAGCTCGGAAGAGCGGGCGTGCCGATACATACTCCATGGCAGACAGTGCAGGCGGCAGAACAATGGACGTCTCTGACATCACCTCTTGATAAAGACAGTGATGTCTGAAACTCTGTTGACTAGTTTTCGGACTTTACAAGATGTTCAAGGACTTTCAGCAAAAAACATTTTCACCTCCTGACTACAATTGCTGCCCCAAGAGCTCAGCCTTGGACAGGTAAACTTGTATGCACCATCTGTTTGGCTGATATGCAGCTCGTGAAATGTATTTATCAAGATGCAACGCTCAGGGCAGACAGCAGGGATGAGTACAAATCCCACATGAAGCAAAACAAACTAGTTAATCGTGAGCTGTCGACTACACCCTTCAAAGCTCGATGAGAGGCAGCATTTCAGCCACAAAACTGGCCTCACAGATGTAAAAGATAACTCAAGAACTGAAACTTATGCCGATACAATATCCCTCACGGCAAGGTCTACATCATCAAACTCAAAGTCAAACCCCTGCTCTTGCGCCCGTGCCGGTAGAACTCGCTGTCCCTCTAGCACCACCTTTGCCCCTTCTCCCAACAGTGTCTGCATGACAGCACCACATGCGGTAAATGAGAGATGAACATGCACATATACGTCAGACAGTGTGCTGCAGGGGCCATCACACTGAGTGTACATGTACATAAGCAGTGTGACTGACTGATATCAACGATACACTTCTTGTCAGGGAAAAGCTGGCCATCCATTGCGACCTTGGCAGCTCAAATTCTTCAACACACAGATATCAGCAGAGGCGATTCAGCAACACCAGGACATCAATTTGTCTGTTGACATGAGCACACAGATTAATGTATGACTTGTGTTGGCTGATTTAAATTTGAATTTGGTGAAACGGTGCGTCTTCTTATCTGTTCATAGCATTATGTGGTCTGAACAGCTAACACTCAATTGAACTAGAACGTTCAATGAAATTCTCTTGTCTACAAGTCAGAAACTATGCAAGGCAGCTCCAACGAGCTCTCAGCACGTCCTGAAACTGGACTCCCTGCTCAGTGAGCAATGCTGAGTCACCACAAAGACCAAAACTTGTGCTTGTGGCTCTTACTTAAAACTATCTTAATTGCAATGCATCCATTCAGCAGAGTCATTTGTTTCTGTGCTAAACAGCCGTCATTTGCATTCCCCAGCTTTGACCTGCGTCTTTATCTATATGTCATCAGACTTGTTGGCTGGCTAAAGTATTGAAAAGTACCTAGCCAGTAGCAAAAGGGAGAAAAGCAATTGCCTTGTGCGAAAACCAGGTGCCAAAACCAGTACTCAGGCGCAAAGGCCCCAACCATATGAACCATAAAGCAGTGTTGCTGACACGTGACCAGCTGAAAACACCACGCGTCATCAGAGCCCAATCATGTAAACCGTCCAGCTTTTCTGCTGACACATGACCAGCTGAAACCACCATGTGTCACCGCACATGTGCTGACACACGTGCTGACATGTGGCCACCATGTGTCATCGCACACTGAGCAGAGCATCTTGTAGGGAATTGTAGCGAAACTTGAAACCAGCATCCTGGGTTCTGGATGAAATGACTTTCTGGCCCTCCAGCACGACTGAGGCGCCCTCCCCCAACATAGACTGCAAGCAGCAGCCACAGCCACTCCTTAGTCCTTGCAGTCTGTGTTGAGGCAGTCACGCATGCAGTCCAGTACCAGTTGCAGTCTGTGTTGAAGCAGTGATGCATGCAGTCTGTGATGAGGCAGTAAGAGTTGCAGTCTGTGTTGAGGCAGTGACAGTTGCAGTCTACTTTGATTAAGGCAATGAAAGACACAGCAGAGTGGCTAACAGTCAACTGGCTGCAGAAAAGCTTGAGGTTACTGGACCATGGTCATGGCAGTGACGGATGCAGCAACGTGGGTCAAAACCGAGTGGCTGAGATGCAGGAAAGCTCCACAGTCCCAGACCATGGCAATGGTGGTGAAAGACACAACAAAGTGGGTAACAACTAGGAAAAACCTAAGAAGGACCTTGGTAGAAGAACTAGGTGACAACTAGGTAGAATCTATGTAAGAACCGACTGGTTGAGTTTTAGATAACATCTGTGTATTTGTGTACTATGGCAGATGCCAGACTGCTGCACCATCAAACCCAAAAACCTAAGCGGTTGCTTCCAAAGTTTGTAAGGCAAAGAAGGTTCTGTGGAGGTATCAAAGCATATCATGAGAGCGAGGTTTAAGCTTTTAGTTGTTATTGACTGTTATGCAGACATAAGATGCAATAGATGCTGCAGACTAGGTAGAGAGCTGGACAGAAAGCTTGGATATGCAACAAACAGCCGATTTGAAACTCAGAGTCTTGGCTAATGACAGCTGCTTTGTTCGTAGTGCCCACACGCTTGTACAGCATTGAAGTATGCAGCATCACTAGCATCATTGGCACAGAGTGCTGTAGGAAAGTCAGGGAGAAGGCTTAGGTGATGTCACCCACCTGAAGGGCAAATTCGGGTACAGGCAGCCAGGAGGGGCGCCCCAAGACCCGCCCTAGGGAGCTGCATAGCTCAGACATCCGCACTGGGTTGGGTGCTGTGGCATTGTAGGTGCCCTTGAATGAGCTATTCTGCAGGGCTTCTATGTACAGGTTCACAAGGTCATCCCTGCATGCAGCTTTCCATCAGTGCACAGAACACTATCAATGGACAGAACCACCGCAACGTACAAGCTGGTGCAAAAAGGTGTCATCATAACTCCAGACTATACACAAGGCGCATCCAGCTGCCCTACTTACAGAGAGTGTAATGCATATGTGCATACTTTGCTGCTCGTCTTGTCTGCAGGTCTAAGGGCCAGCAATTTCACAAAATTTGATGACACGAACACTGCGTGTGCCCACTCATACTTATGAAGCATTGCTGGAGATGAGCACTGTTGCTGCCAATTTCCATGTAGCCCAACCACAGCACAGGAGTACAGAATCAGACACTAAGCTGATGCAGGATGTTGCACCAGACCACAAGCACAGATGCAATGTGTTGCACCAGATCATGAGTATACATGGAAGGAGCAGGACCACAAGTATAGCAGCATAGGCCTGCAAATCTTTCAATAATGACGTAGTCGCAAAGACAAAAGCATTAAGCTACCATCAACAGGACATGAGGCTCTTTTTCTTGACAGCATTCTCACCAGTGTGCCTTTGCAACACATCACATTCACTCATGCTTTCAAGCCAGGATGTCTGATGAGTCACAACTGGGCTCCACACCCCAGACATTGAGGTGATTAATGTCACAAAAATGAAATCATTGAATGCAAAAAAGCAACATCATTGAATGCAAAAAAGCAACATCAAACCTGTGTATCCAGGAGCACCATTGTTGGCCATTTCCCAAGGGGCCGCCGGCAAAGATATTGAAGATGGGCAGCATTTTGGCCATGGCACCGCCTTCTTTTGCAAGCACGATGCCAGTGCGCACTATGACCACCCTCTTTGTTTTGGCCTGCTGTGCCGCATTCTCCCAGTCTCTGCACACTTCAGCCAGGTAGTCTCTGCCACTGGTGCTGCTCTCATTGAAGGTCTGGCTCTGGCTGTTGCCGTAGTAGCCTGTACACCGTCAGACAAAGGTGAATGCAATTTGGTAGACAAGGTTGCTTGCACATCATTAGACAACAGTATTGAACGCACATTGGTTGACAAGGATGATTGCATATGGGTAGACAAGCTTGAATGCACATCGGTGGACAAGGGCGGTGGCATAGTGGTAGACAAGGGTGAATGCACGTGGTTAGACGTGACGGAATGCAGTATGTGCCAATGTGAGAAGCATGCAGCCTTGTTGCAAGCATTCAGCTGACTACAGAAGCCTTCATGCAGCAGACACGCATGGATGCCAGGTTGAATAGCCTGACATGTCACTCTTATATGCAATCCAGTCATCTAATGGTTTACTTGTACAGCTGCACGGCATGAATGCACCAAAAAGTGTGCAGTGACAGAGCACATTGTGGGTGATGTTGACAGAAGGTGTGCGTCGTCAGGTCTTACACCAGACCTTTACGTTGAACTACTGAACATGCAAATGGGTAGCTAGTGATGTCTCACCAACAGCTGAGGCAGAGCAAATGACTTCAGGCCGCTCAGCTTCTGGCAGAGCATTGATGGCATCCTGCATCAGTACCAAAGCTTACTAAACTTTGAGTTGACATGAGACTGCTGAGTGTTGTGAAGCTTGTACATTCTGTTATGAATCTTGGCGCCAATACTGTTTTCAGCACAAGTAGGTCAAGACTTGATAGACCATGCAAGAGTCATTTTGATTCTAGCTTACTTATTGGAGACAGCATGCTCTGAGAAAAGCAACGTACAGCCATTGCATGCAAATGGGAAAGCACATCTGCAGTGTGATAGTGGTGAGTGCAGGTGATACAGAGGCAAATCTACTGTCAAGCTTGTTGTGAAGATGCTGCATGCCACTTTGAGGCGGACGTACTCACAGCAAGATGTGCGGTGATGTTCACTCTGGAGGCTTTGATCTCTCGCTTCAGGCTAGCAGACCATCGTGTGGCAATAGGCTCACCTACAGCAACAGCGTAGATACGTCAGAAGGCATACATTATGCTTCGCTATAACACGTGTCGCCATCTGTTCCCCGACAGTAAAGGTGTGCTTTTAAAACTGCATCTCACCTGCCAAGTTCACTACACCGGTTGCTCCTTTCAGAGCATCTGGTAACTGCTGGCCAATGTTGAAAAATTGGAGGCGTGCATAAGGGAGCTTGCTTCGTGCTTTGTCTGGATTTCTGGTCAACACCCTGACGGTGTGGCCTTGAGCTGATAGCCTTGAGACAAGCCTGCTGCCGACCAGTCCTGTGGCTCCTGCATTGCAGGAACATGGAGGTCTAGTGCTGTTCACTGTCGCAGGTGCGACAAGTCGACAGCGACCTGGGACTCACCTGTGACCGCTATGACCATCTTTTCTGAAGCCGCCTGGCAGAGGACCACTCCGGGAGTGCGTGTGGAATTATAATATGACGTGTGCGATTTGGAGTACAAGCAACGCCCGGCGATGCCACCAGACTTACTGGTCAACTTCGACGTCCTACATGCATGCGGTCGAGCATGCTGAGTGGTGGGGACAGACGGCACCCGACTACTTCGGTCAAGTGCGCCCTGCTGGCATACAACCTGGGAATGCAGCATTGTCTGCGTCATTGCGCCGGGCTATGTAGCGTGTCCGCACCAATTGATCTCAACAATTGACTAGTCAAAGTTGAGATAGAGACCAGGGGCTGCTACTAGCAAACGCCCTGCCGCAAAAATGCAGTTGTGCATGCAAAATGTCTGCATCTTCTGTCATTTCTCCGTCGCTACGCTTGGGCAAGTGACACTCTTCTGGAACGAAAACTGTGGATCTGACGATTGCAGTGCCGATCACAGCAGCTGACGAGTCTGGGGTCTCGTATCGCTGTATCACGTCATAGCTGTAACATTAGCTGAAGCCTGGTCGGCAGTCACTTCTCAGCGGGGATTGGCATTGCCAAATTGACTGTTGGCAAACTCAATGCTGCAGCTGGACCTTCAACGACCCTTGCCAGCTTCGACAGGCAGGTAAGCCTGACTTTGCATGTAACTTCCTGTCCTGTCTGCAGCTTGGCAGAATAAGTGTAAGTCTCCACATGCTTGTCCCTGCAGGCGACAGCTACAAAGTTGTTCAAGAAGTGCACATCATGGCATCCCCTCACGGTATGCGTTGTTCATCAGACAGGAGGTGTTGCTGAAATTTGCAGCTCTGCCTGAGTTTGGTTGTTCTGTTGCAGCTCACAGCAGCATACACAGAAACGCAGCAAGCCTTGCCGGCTGCACAGTATGCCTGCAAGGGCTCAAGCTCAAGCTCAGGCTGAGGCACCCTTGGCACCTGTAGAACAGAAACCTAGCAGGTCCGGCTTTTTAATGAATGCACATGCAAAATGCCATCATGACCTGTTAAACAGGAAGGCAGCACTAGCGCCCGGCAAAAGTGTTGCTGCAGTGTCATCTTGACAGCATGCTCTAGTTGATGTGCCAAAGCCTTGGGTCAGTTGTCAGCAGTGAAATTGATTGGCTTGCATTGCAGAACAAAGAAGAACATTACTTGGGACACGCTGGGTTTTGGTCTCGAGCATGTTGCGCCGGTATGCCACCTAACTCTTTCACTGCATCCCAGCTTGCTCATCCTGACCACACTAATCTTCCAATTTTGCACACACACACTCCTGAAGCCAAGACTCTACACATACCAATCTGCAAAGCTGTGATCACCATCTACTGCCTGGCATATGTCTAAATTCAAGTACAAGTCCCGACTGGCTTAAAGTGTCATGCTTTGCATCTCCCACGGCACTGTTTGGTTTGCAGACCATGTATGTGGCAGAGTGGTCACCAGAGCAAGGCTGGAAAGGGGAAATGCGTCCTTATGGGCCTCTCCAGTTGGACCCTAGTGCACAGGTGGGCTGCATGCAAGAGGCTTGCACCTTGTGCACATCTCAGTGGCATCTTTGCCACTGCTGATGTCCATGATATGCAAGCTCTGGTTGTAGGGGCTGCTGAGCTTGTTGCACCATGCCGTGTTTGTGTTCCTCTGTGCTTGGCTGTTTCTGTAATGCAGGGCAGTTGTTACCTTTACAAGCTACTGCAGAACGTCAACTAAACATAGGGTTGCCTGCCCATTCCCCAGCTCTGCAATTTTGCGTGCGCAAGTACGCTGCAGAGCGCCTCAGTAACAGTGATGCATCGGCATGCGGCTCATCCAACATGCATTTCCTTGTATGCTTGCAGGTACTCAATTACGGCCAGTCGGTCTTTGAAGGCATGAAGGCTCAGCGCAGCGCGCAGGATCGCATTGTCCTCTTCAGACCGCAGCAGAATGCTGCCAGAATGGCTGAAGGCGCAGACAGACTCTCCATGCCTGCACCCCCCTCAGATCTATTTGTGGGAGCTGTCCAGCAGTTGGTGAGGGAAAACCAAGATTATGTTCCCCCTCAGGGCAAGGGCTCTTTGTATATACGGCCCTTGTTGATGGGGTCCGGGGGCATTTTGGGGTTGGGCCCTGCTCCTAGCTACACCTTTGCTGTGTTCTGCGCTGCTGTTGGAGCTTACTTCAAGGTGAGTTGTGCTTCACTGTCATGAACACTGCAGACAGCAATCCTGATAATCATCATCAGACACTGCAAACAGGCACACACCATAAACTTGTCAATGACAATATTGTATGTTATTGCATACGCTCCTCATGCAATTTGGCATATGCAGATGCATATGGTTGTCTGGCATTTGTGGACTAGCAAGTTGCAACACAAGTGACAGTCACATGACACAGCCTAGTGCTGTGGTACAAGGAGGTAGCTGGTGCTGGCTTGTGATATATGTTTGCATGTGGGCATGTCCATCACAAACAGCATCTTAGAAACCATGTGTACGCCACTGTATGCGCATGATGACAGCCCTGACTGTGTGAACATGCAAGCAGGGAGGTCAGATGACACCCATTGATCTGGTAGTGGAGGAGCATTTCCACAGGGCTGCGCCTGGCGGCATGGGAGGCACTAAGGCAGCTGGCAACTACTCTCCGGTGAGTGCTTCAACATGTTGCTTTTGGACAGCCGCAAGCGCAGTGCGTGTCTTTGCTCATCAGGCTGCTGCTGTGTGGCTATGCTGTGCACCAAAATGTACACTTGCTTATGGCAAGCCTTGATTGACATTTCAAAGATGACAATTGTTTTGAACTAAAGTACTGGTGCTGTAAGCTGTTGGACAGGTATGTCAACTATCATGACTCAAGACAGTCAGTGGTAATCTTCTGCACCTGTTGATGGATTCTGAACCACAGGATGGCAGACGTGACATTCGTTTTTGCCATCCTTGCTAAATCAGCCTGTTCACAGATTGGGTCATCCTGATTGCACTTGACCGTGTGCAGGTGTTGACAACACAGCTAGCAGCCAAGCAAAATGGGTATGCAGATGTTGTGTACTTGGATGCAAAGACAGACACATACCTTGAAGAAGTGTCCTCTTGCAACATCTTTACTGTGAAGGGGAAGCACATCAAAACCCCACCGCTACAGGTGAGTCATCATTCGCCATGTTTCAGCATCAATGTCTGCCATGTTTCAGCAACAATGCCTGCTGTGTTTCAGCATCAATGCCTGTTGTGTTTCAGCGTCAATGTCTGCCATGCTTCAGCATCAATGGTTGCCTGCACATCTTGACTCATTTGCAGGGAAGCCCATCAGCATCATTTTGGTCCTCCATGCATGCATGCATTGGTGGTGCCATTCAGGTGTATTATAGCTGCAAGTGTTCTGCAGCCAAGTTTTACACAGTAGTCGGTTCGTCTGAGGCCTTCCTGGCTGAATGCAGGGCACCATCCTTCCCGGCATCACTCGGCGGTCAATATTGGAACTGGCAGAATCTAGGGGATATACTGTGGAAGAAGCGCCAATCACATTGGAAGAAGCTCTCCAAGCAGATGAAGTGTTTACCTCTGGCACTGCCGTGGTTCTCAGTCCGGTCGGCAGCTTGACACACAAGGGCCAAAAGACACAATTTGGCGAGCCAGGAGTTCCAGGTATGTTCACATCATCGGCCTGGCCGGCATGTACAGCTATTGCATTCGGTCGGTCATCAATGCATGGCTGCCATACCATGTGGTGTTGACCAAAATGCATGTTGGAAAGAGCTATCTGTCATGGTACTTCATGTGTGCTGATTTTCTCTGGCTGTGACACTAGCAGCTTGAGCTGTCAATCCTGGCAATATTGGCTTGCAATTTGTCATACATGTACCGTCAGCACGGCAGCTGATGTACATATGTTATGCAGGGCCTGTGGCAACAGAGCTATATGGTGCGTTGACTGACGTGCAGCAAGAAAAGGTCAAAGACAGCTATGGCTGGGTGTTTCCGGTGACATAGCGCCCTGTCGTAACACCACTTTCATTATTGGCATCAGGCCTTGGCTCAGTGCATCTGGTGCTGTGACTGTATGCCTGACACAAGTGGGTTACTGTGATCACTATGTCATGCTTGCAGTTCAAACTATATCATTGGTACTGGAAACTTTATTGTGACCTGACATCCAAGGATTTATTGAAACGCCTGATTGCTCCAACCTGTTTCTGCTGCAAGTTGGACTGATTGTGATGTGGTCAATTATAGCAAAGCATGCAGACGCACAGCAGCTGCACACAGCCTTTGCCATGACAGCAAATTCTGCCATCACTGTACTACAGGAGGTGGAGTTGCTGATGGTGGACTTGACATTTGCTTCAGGCTTTTGCTGCAGCAACAGCAGCTGCCTCAGCTGACAGCTTGTCAACTGCTGTTGAAATCAGGGGTGCATTGACTCCGCTCACTGTGTTCAGGACTTTACCATCCTGCAAAGACAAACAGTCAGTGCAGCAGAAGGCATGAGAGGTCTCATCCTGCAATTCAAGCAGAACAGGTACCTGGTAAAAGACAAATACAGGCTCACAGTGGCCTGTAAATCTTTCCAAGGCCTTGATGTGCTTGCAGTTTGCCTGCACACAGCGCTAATTTGATTGGCAGCCTGAGCCATAAGAGCCTCGGAAGCTGCAAAACGGAATCTTACTGTGTAGAATTTCAAAGGCCGTTCACCCAGTTCAAAAAACTGCTTCTTCAGACTCGTTATCACCGCCTTGCACGGTCCACACCAGTCCTGGTAAACTTCAACGACTGCGCAACACAGCCACTGGCTTTGCAAAGAGTCTGTTACCAACAGACCGTCGCCTTTGAGGGTAACAATCACACCTTGAACCACACCAGTCTGGCTGCTGGCAATTTCTTTGGTCCAAGCCTCTTCGTTTGGCAAATTTACTTGAAAAGCCATACCTTAGATTGGGAAAGGCCTGGGTCTTTTGGAAACAAGAGAGCTCGGGACCCCTGCCAGGATTGAATACAGGTAAGTCTGCAGGGAGCTCGGGACGCCGGTTGATCTCCTCTGCCGCCTGCACAAGCTCCGACATGCATTGCGACAGCGCTGCGCATCGCCCATGCTGTGCACGTCTGACTGATCACACTTCTCGATTTGCAATCGTGTTCCGATTCGGTTCGTTGCCCTGTATTTCCGGCAAGCTGCACAGTTCCAGAAACACTGGTTTCCGAGCTTCTGCATACAGGAACTGCAGACACAGCAGGTGCAGCAGGTTGTAGAACAGCTAGCAGCTAGCTGCATTCGCCTAGCAGCGATTGGCTGGCTTTCGAGATACGTCGTCACTGGCTTTACTTGTTTGCGAGCACGGCAACAAGCTAGCCAGCACTTTCGGTCATATCTCCCGCACCGTTTAGCTCAGCTTTTAGGGATGGCGGATGCGGAGGATCCAGCAACTGCAACAACATCCGGCCGACCAGTTCCAGATGGCTACAAAGTCCTGACCGAAGGCAAGGGGTCTATTCTACAAAAGGGCAATGATGTATTCTACAACCCCGCACAGGCAAGTGTGGAACCTTGGCTTAATGAGGCATCCAGTGTACACTCACTCAGAACTTTCGCATATCCCCTATTGCACCGCACAGGTAGTCAATAGGGACATCTCTATTGCTGTATTGAGGTATTTTGTCAAACAAAGACAGCTTGAAGAACAGAATGGCACGGCTGCCAAGTCAAGAACCCGAGTCAAAGGCGCCGTCATGGCAAATGCAGTCACTGACGCAGACAAGGTATGAGCAGCACAGCAAAATTGAACGCAGTCTGCACTAGTGTGCATCAGACATCAATCTGGTGATGCTGCACTGTCAGGTATCTTGCATTCACGTCATCATCACTATCCAGCTGGCAAAGACAGCAGGTTTGGCCTTTTTGTGACTGATGCTGACTCCAAGTCAATGAAGAGGAGCTCATGCATGCTGCTGGGCCAGCCTTAAAACCTTCTTTGCAAGTTGTGTTTGTCCAGTCAACGTATAGTTCTTGTCTTTGGGACTCATCAGGAAGGTCAACAGACAATGACTGGGAGATCAACATACATTACGCACAATATCATGCAGTAACAATGTTACTAGGGCAACTCTTTCCAGTTCATGATGAGCTAGGTATGTGCAGGACAAGTCCTGCCTCTCCAGAGCAGCCTGTCTTGTGCATCCCTGTAAGGCCTACCTCTGCGACAGTCTTGACAATCACGTCATGCAACAACGTTGAAACTACAACACACGCAACAAACAAAGCCACCCACAGGCAGTCCTGTGTATCTGTGACCATGCTTGCTTGATCCTTGCTCAGGTTGATGGCATCAAGATCTTGGAAGGCCTTGCAGCCTCAGGCCTTCGGTCCATCAGATATGCCTTGGAGATTGAAGGCACAGGCAGAGTGGATGCAAACGACTTGGACTCAGATGCAGTGGAGGCCATGAAGAGAAACATCCAGTTCAACGGAGCAGAGGCCGAACAGAGGATGAGGCCCCTGCAAGGGGATGCCAGGGTTGTCATGCTGCAAAGCCCTCTGGTGAGTCCCATCAGCATCATCTGTGAATGGCAGGACATGAAAGGTGAAGAAACATGGCATAGCTTCGAATCTGCTACCTTTTGCCACATCAGGAGACCAGAATCACAACTCTGGTGGTCATTACGCTTGGCATACAACAAGCCCAGTCTGCAGGCGAAGAAGCACGAAGATTTCAGAAACATTGCTTTGGTGTTGCATGTGGCATTGTCAGCGGCATCTTTTGTCTTGCATACTGACAGGACAGGTGAGTGATGGTGAATGGACACATGTTTCACATTGTCATGGCATGCATGAGCAGGGCAGACAAAACAGCTTTGTCTGAAATTCAATACGTCAGCTCTGCTCCTGGAGCAAAGACACTCATTTTTGACCTAAACCTTGAAGCAAAGACTCTCAATTCTGACCTAACCCTGAAAGCATAGACAGAGTCTGCCTTGATGGCGACTGATGCATGACAGCTCACCTGCAGGCATCCCCATGCAGCATCCCCATCAAGCATCCCCATGGAGCATCCCCGTGGAGCATCCCCATGGAGCATCCCCATGGAGCAAAAGACCCTTAATTGCACAATGTAGCAAAGACAGAATCTGACTGATGCATGACAGCTTGTCTGCAGGCATATGATGCTGTGGATTTGGATCCCTATGGATCCCCGACACAGCTGCTGGATGGTGCAGTACAAGCCGTGGCCGAGGGTGGGTTACTGTTGGTAACAGCCACTGACATGGCCGTACTGTGCGGTAACAATGGAGAGGCCTGCTGGGGCAAGTATGGCAGCTATCCCCTTCACCGGGCCTACTGCCACGAAATGGCCCTCAGAATACTGCTAGCTGCGATTGAGGTTTGCTGCTCCAGCTGCTGCACCACCTTCTGTGAAATGCAAATGTTGTCACTCCCGCTGTCAGGCTGATGCTGTCCAAAAGTTCAAGCAATTTGTCTAGAATGTTACGAAACCTGTCTCAAATGTTAAGAAACCTGTCTAGAATGTTGAAAATCAGTCTTCCTGGCTCTCTGCATTGCTTGGGATCTCAGTCCCTACAGGAGAGGGAGTCAGGTGTGTGCACTTGACTGTAAATCTTGCTTTGCACCCTGCTTCCCCGTGATTCCGTCCGTGGCTGACTGCCATATCTGGATGCATCAGCTACACATGGTGGCATAAGGCCATCAAAGACAAGACTGCATGGGGACACATAGTCTTGTTTGGACATCCCTGGGCGGGTCTTGCAGCGCCATCAGAAACCACGTAATGATGGTGATGATGCTCACCCACAATCTCTGCAGAGCTGGTTGCCGTAGCCACATAGACTTTGTACATCTCGTGGTTATCAAGCTGGCATGGACATACTGTACCAAAGACTTTGTCGAGAGCAAAGCTTAAGTAATGTTGCGCATGTTATGGTTGATACCCTTTTGATGCGGGTCTTTGACAAATCTCAAGCTCTCTGACTAATCCCACAATCTTTGACAAATCCACTGATTGTGCCAATAGCCATGCCTTGATCTGCAGGGTCATGCAAACCGGTATAAGCGGCACATAGTGCCAATGATGTCACTCAGCGTGGACTTCTATGTGCGCGTGTTTGTGCGCATTTACACATCGCCAGCTGCGGTCAAGGATGCCGGCAGCAAGCTGATGTACGTCTACCAAAGCCAGGGCTGTGATTCCTTCTACACTCAGAGAGTTGGCCGCAAAGTGAGGGCTCACCACTCGGCCTTGGATCTCCTCTGACCACATCTATTTCAGCAGCATGGTCTGCATGGTCCATCATTGCCTGCAGTGCCTATCATCCTCTGCATGCAGATAATGCTATCCCTATGATTTGCGCAGCACGCACCTGAAGCCTGTTGGCTGAGATTGCGATCTACTCATAATCATGTTGTGACAGTCACACAGGGTATGCCTGTGATGTTAGCTGAATCAGCCTACAAGGCCTCTGGTGAGCAGAGACAACATGTCAACACTGTTGCCATCAGCAAGCTCCCCTGCGTTCCTTGCATATGCTTTGCCCTTTGCCATCTGCTGCCATGCAAAGATGCTGTGTGCTTTGAAAGAAGCTTCTGGCCTGCATTTGCATCTGTCTGAGTGACCATCGTGGCATGAAGACTTTGAGTCAGGTCCCCTGTGAGTCATACGGAATGTGTCATGGAGATTGGCTGTTAGTGCAGATCCAGAAGAACAATGGGGTGAAGTATATGCCAGGCGTAGGCCCAGCAGTGCCCCAGCAGTGCCCTGAAACTGGGGCAAACTTCCTGATGGGAGGGCCGTTCTGGGCGGACCCTATACACAACATGGATTGGGTGAACGGCATTCTGGAGTCGGTCAAGGTGTGATCTTGCCTCTGCTGTTCCATCATGCTGGTGCCTAACTAGTGTCTCGTCAAGCTCAAGCACAAGTGTGGACTTCTCAAGGACAGTTTTGGGTTGTCTATGCCCAAATCAAGATACTCCAGATGATCCAAAAGACTGATATGGAGGGATTATCCAGGGGACTGATATCGTTCAAGAAACTTCTATGACACTGTTGATGCTGATATGAGCAAAACAATGCCCAGCAAGCGTGCAAGACACCATGCTGCATCATTCTTTTACCAGGTTGAATGCAAAATTTGCTCCTTTAGTTGAGTCTGTTGGTCCTGATTGCAGGCAAACAAGGAGCTGTATCCAGCCAGCAATAAAGTGATCAGCCATCTGACAGCTGTCAGTGAGGAGCTGGTGGATGTGCCCCTCTACTTCAGCTTGCATGACGTTTGCAAGACTGTCAAGTGCACACCGCCCAAGGCTGATGTGCTGCGCTCAGCTCTGATCAATGCTGGTGAGCCTTCTTTGGTGTTAATTGCTTTCTTTACATGTTTTCAATTTGCAGCATATGTTGGAGCTCAAATTACTGGTGTATTGGGCCAGGAATTTGAGCATCTGATCCTTATGGTATCACTGGTTGAACAGTATCACTCTGCTCCAGGCTGCATCTGCTGTGTTATAAAGCAGGACTTTGCATCATATTGTGTGTAACGAGATGCTCGCGTTTGATTTGCTCTGTCCTTCAAAGTCTTCTCCAAAAAAGTAGTACGCTGTACATAGCTTGCTTTTGCCCAATTGCAGGTTCTGCACTTAGGCTGTAGGGTGTGCCTGAAAGTGTCTTGCATTTCGTTGACTGTCTGTTGGACTGCTGCTTTTTTGACTTCCATTTACCTAGTACCTATGCATTCATACATGCATGTGCTGTGACATGGTGTCAGCTGAAGTGCTTTGTGGTTTGCTGAAGGCTACAGAGTCTCATCAACGCATGCCAACCCACTGGGTGTGAAGACTGATGCTCCCTTCAGTGCTGTTTGGGACATCATCCGGTGTTGGGTCCAAGACCACCCTGTCAAGGGTCATGATGCTGACTCCTATGGTAAGCTGCCCTGTGCTGATGATGCACTGTGTGTTCAGCATAACAATGTGTGTTGATGCAGCGACGATTACCCACAATGATCATTACAGTAATGATAACAATCATCACACTAGCAATGACAATGACAATGATGAGGAAGGTAATAATGCCAATACTTTTATTTGTAGTAATAACAATAATGATAATAGCATTGATGACGAGGCCAATGATGTTGATGACAATGATGATGACATCAACAACAACATTCACAAGATTACGTACGGTAACAGTCACCACAGCAGTGATGTCATGTGACAAAGATGCAAGTCCCTTTACTTCATCTTTTTGGCAACCGCACAATCATCAACATCAACCCTGATACACGTTTGTGCTCACTGACCAGCAATGCCAATAGCTGCCTAGCATCATTGAACATCCCATGGGTACATGCACATGCTGACTGGCTGCACCTGATTGATCTTTTTGGCAACAGCACAATCATCAACATCAACCCTCAAACAAGTTTGTGTTGACTGACCAGCAGTGCCAACAGCACTTCTGAATACTCTAAGGGAACATGTACATGCTGACTGGCTCCAGGCTGCTGCCTTGGGAGGCTCCCGTCGTGATTGCTGAGCTTTTCTACATACTGACTGTCTGCACCTGATTGCTGTGCAGCTGGAAAGCTGTTGGCCAAGGAGCCAGAGCTGAAGGCTGACTTCAGCAGAGCGCAAGGGGCTGCTAGCAATGCCAAGGCCAACAAGGTGGCTCGCTTCCTGCCCAACCCAGAAGCCAACTGGGGTCCAAAGCCCAAGCATGGCCGCCCTGTCAAGGTGGGTACTTGTGTCTCCTACACCAATCAGAGTCTGGGTCTCGGGTCAGCATTGCCTGGTCAAGCTTTGTAGCTGTCTCTCCTATACTGTTGGACGTCTCTGTTTGTGTTCAGATTTGCACAAGGTTTGTGGCTATGTCTCCTGCACTGTTGAATTTCTTTGCCTGTGGTCACTGCAATGCACCTTTGTACTGTAGATGTATGTTGCAATGCCTCTTGTTGTGCAGTACATGTCTTTCGATTACTGCGTGCAGCACTCAACAGCATACTGAGGCGTCTGTCGCCATAGTGCAATACAGAAACAGGGTGAACAAGTAAAAGCTGTCCTGTTTGATCTGTACTTCATGCACTGTTATGTTTTTCATGCAGAAATTCAGCGGTGGTATTGTACACGACTCTCTGCTCAGGTTAATATCATGTCTGCAGGCTCAGGCTACATCTGATGCAAAGTTGATCACATCTGATGGGGATGCGGCTGCAGACAGGGTAATTGATGGTGCACGCACCCAGACTGCAAATGGTACTATAATGCATGCGGCTCAATAACCTTTGCAAGCTTGATGACACTGCAGCAGCTTGAGTGCTCAGACAGCAGCTGTTCATCTCCTCCTGAAGCGTGTACATGAGGGAGGCTTTCTGTCTGGCACTCAGCTGGTGGTGCTTAAATCTTTTGCAGGATGCAGAGCAATCTTAATCTGCAAAATCTGGTCACTGTGCGTATGGTGGTAAAGTTGCTGGTCCATGGGAGTGGGTTTGTTGGTATGGGCAGTCTTACTGTAAGAGTGTTGTGACCATGAAGGCAGTGCTTGCTTGAAGGTCAACCCTGCCATGTCATCAGAAATAAGTATGTCTACTAAGTATGCATTATTAGCCATGGTGCAGATTGATCATGTAGGATTTTGATTTCCAATGCTTAAAGATCATTGATGAAGACAAGCTCATGTGACTAGCTGCATGTGCAGCACTGCGACTATGGTAGGCCTGATGGTAATTTGGTAAACAAACAGCGTGAAGCAACCCGCTTGTAGATCATTGAAGCAAATTTGGACATGGAGATCATGTGCTTCTGACTTAATGGATTCCAAATATAAGTTCACTGCGCAAAATGCGCGCGCAATATTGAACTGAGAGATTAACCTTTGGCGACAGCCAAGCTCCTTTGAGCGCCCGTTGTTCTGCAAGAAGTTGCGTCAGCTGCAGCTGTAATGTCGGCGTCAGCCTGCACGCTTTCACAGCCCTGAGGAAGCAAGCAGTCAAACATGGCTAAGTCCCAACCAGCCACGTCCTCCAGTTGGGCTGATCTGAGCTCGGAAGTTCTCAGTGAAGTTTTCGCAAGCTTGTCGACCCGGGCCACTGTTCAATGTGAGAGGGTATGCAGTTCTTGGTATCAGATCTTAAAAGTTGATCCAGCTTGTGGTGTCTGGGGAGAAGAGTGGACGGTGTTGAACTCCACGTCCCGAGCTGCGAGCAGAATCATAACAGATTATGAGGCAGAGTTCCGAGTGCCATTGTCAGAGGAATCTGAAGATGGAAATTGGCTACTACACCGCCTGCAAGGCGTGTATCACATCAACCTAGGGAGTGCAGCAGCTCCTCTGGGCTTGTACAACCAGCTGCCTGACAACTGCATCGTCCACCAATTGCTGGCAAAGCTGCAGCAAGATCCTGCGTCAAATCTTGCCCTGCACTTGTCAGGTATGGATGCCTCTGCATCCTGTTGACAAGACCCTCACTTTTCTCTCAGCAGTGCACAGTGGTGTTTGTGCAGGTCCAGAACCGCTGCTCAATCTCCCACATATTCAGCTCCTGCAGAGCCCTTGCGTCTCACTCACCGTGGGGCCTGGGCTGTCGTCACAGCACCTTCTGAACATCTGTACCTTGACTAACCTAACCTACCTGAAGCTGCGTTTCACCAAGATGTACCCAGAAAGGATGATGAAAGGCATGCCGCTGGACAACTTGACAAACCTACAAGTGTTGGATGAGCTCAAGCTCTCCTTTCCACCAAGGCTGCCGTTATTGCTATCAAAGCTGGAAAGTTTGGAGTTTCTGACCGTGGCTCCAAGAACAGCAGCCACTCTTGACATGTCTTCTTTCACTCAAGTGTTGTCCCTGCGCCTTGGTCAAGGTTGCCTGACATCTTTCTACCATACCCAGACCAAAGTTCCAGTAATTCTACCCACCGGCCCAAAAGTACGGTTGCTGGCTCTTGCCATTCACACATTGTGTGACAATCAGAATCTGCACGAGGCAGACAATTTGAGACAGATTGAAATATCAGCCAAGCCTGGCATCATGCATGGTGTCAACTGGCCAACTGCTCTGGCGCGCCTTCAGCGTCTTACTGTGTGTAAGGTCACTGACCACTATGTGTTGCCTGATCAGTGGCAGCATTACACGCAGCTGAGATGTCTATGTCTGCCCAATTATGAAGGTTCCCTACCTGTGTGGTTCTCAACCTTGCAGCAACTAACATTCCTGAGCATGCCTGATGCACAAATGGATGGAATCCCAGAGTGCCTTTTCCAACTGTCAGAACTGAAGCATTTGGATTTGAGCCATTTTCAGGGTCTTTTGACAATGCCAGTTGTCAAACTTGCTGATCTGCATCAACTGACATACCTCAATTTTGGGAAACTAAAGCACGCAGTACCTCATTACGAACAGGCTGTTCTGCTGGACTTAGAGACCGCATTGAGCAAGCGAGAGCTGAAACTCAAAAAAGTACATCTTGATGAGTGGACGTTTTTTGTGGACAGGTGTCAATGAAGGAATTTGTCACAACAGTGTTCGACCAGTGACTTAGATTGATCACATTATGCGTGGCAGGCAACCAGTCATACAGTGAGACTCAGCTGCTGAGCTGCACTTGTCTCAACCAGAGAAGCTGTGTCGTGCAGCCCACCTATGTATATACAAGTCTGCTCAGCCATACATGCATCTTTACATTACCGAGCTCAAATATAAGGCTGCTGTATGTCAAATACTGACAGTCTATGCTGCTATGAGCACTTGTAGTGCACTTAGCTAGCTACAGGTGCAACGCTTCTTGATACAACATTTGATGAAACATGACAGTAGGCAGGTGTGCCCACAGTAAAAAGTGCTGCTGTCCTATCTACTATATAGCAAACTCTCACCCACATCAGCAGAGCGCAAGGGTCTAATAGCAATGCCAAGGCCAACAAGGTGGCTCGCTTCCTGCCCAACCCAGAAGCCAGCTGGGGTCCAAAGCCCAAGCATGGGCGCCCTGTCAAGGTGTGTACCTGTGTCTCCTACTGTGTAACACGAATCAGAGTCTTGGTCTCGGGTCAGCATTGCCTGGTCATTGTCTGACTGTCTCTGCTGCACTGTTCACAGTCTTTGTCAGAATTGCTCAATTTTGTGGCTGTGTTTCCTGCCCCATTTGAATTCTTTGTCTGTGGTCACTGCCATGCGCCTTTGCCCGGGATATGTGTGTTGCATTACCTCTGGCTGTGCAGTACATTTTCTGTGGGGTCTGTGCATAAAGCACTCAACAGTGCACAGGGTCTGTCAGCATATTGCACTGCCAAATAAGGTAAAACCCAGCAAAACAAGTCCTGTTTGGTCTGTACTTTATGCGCTCTCACATGTGTATTGCAGAAAGCGAGTGATGGTGTTGTGCACAACTCTCAGCTCAAGTTGATATCATGCCTGCAGGCTACATCTGATGTGACCATGATCATACCTGATGGGATGCGGCTGCAAATGACGGCTCACGCACCGTGACTGCAAATGGTACCACAATGCATGCGGCTCGATAACCTTTGCAAGCTTGATGACACAGCAGCAGCTTGGGTGCTCAGACAGCAGTTGTTCGTCTCATCCTGAGCCATGTACATGAGGGAGGCTTTCTGTCTGGCATTCAGCTAGTGTTGCTTAAATATTGTGCAGGATGTAGAGCAAACGACTTAACCTGGAGACCTTTGGTCACTGTACGTATGATGGTTTAGTTGCTGGTCCATCGAAGTGTGTTTGTTGATATGAGCAGTCTTGCTGTAAGAGTGTTGTGACCATGAAAGCAGACCTTGCTTGAAGGTTGAATCTGCTATGTCATCAGAAGTTAACCGTGGTACAGATTGATCACGTAGGAGTTCGATTTTCAATGCTGAAAGTCATGAAGACAAGCTCATGTGACTACCGTAGCTGCTGTGCAGCACTGCAATTCAAACAGGCCTGATAATAAGTTGGTAGCTGAGCAGTGTGAAGCAACCGCATGCAGATCAGTGAAGCATGGAGATCACCTGCTTCTGTCTTTGCGTATGACCACTTTGGACTCGCAATATAAATAATTTCGCAGTGCGCATTGTCAAGGCAGCATTGAATTACCGTAGACGTTCTTTTGAACGCCCGGTGTTCTGCAAGCAGTCGCCTCAACTGCATCTCCAGCGGTAGCCCGCACAGTTTCTACTAGGTGATACACAGCACTGAGAAAGCAAGCTGTCAAAGATGGCTGAATTAATCCAACCAGCCACGTCCTCCAGTTGGGCTGATCTGAGCTCGGGGGTTCTCAGTAAAGTTTTTGCAAGCTTGTCGATACGGGCCACTGTTGCGTGTGAGAGGGTATGCAGCTCTTGGTACCAGATCTTGACTGTTGATCCAGCTTGTGGTGTCTGGGGGGAAGAGTGGAAAGTGTTGAATTCCATGTCTGGGGATGCGAACAATAGCATAACAGAGTATGGGGCAGAGTTCCAACTGCCATTGTCAGAGGAACCTAAAACTGGGATTTGGCCACTACGACGCCTGCAAGGCGTGCATCAAATCAGCCTAGGGAGTGCCAAATTCCCTCTGGGCTTATACAGCCAGCTGCCTGACAACTGCATTGTCCACCGCTTGCTGGCACAGTTGCAGCAAACTTCTGGGCCAAGTCTTGCCCTGCACTTGTCAGGTATGTATACCTCTGCATACTGTTGATGAGGTCCTCATTTCTCTCACTTGCGCAGCAACGAGCATTGGGAACTGTGCAGATCCAGAACCACTGCTCAGTCCCCCGCAGATTCAGCTTCTGCAGAGCCCGTGCGTCTCACTAACTGTGAGGCCTGGGCTGTCGTCACAGAACCTTGTGCAGATTTGTACCTTGACTAGCCTGACCTACCTGAAGCTGCGTTTCACCAAGAAGCATCCAGAAAGGGTGATGAATCGCATGCCCATGGACAACTTGACAAAACTACAAGTGCTGAATGAACTCAAGCTCTCCCGTCCACCCAGGCTGCCGCTATTGCTATCAAGGCTGGCAAGTTTGAAGTCTCTGTCCGTGGCTCCTAGAACAGCAGCCCTTCTTGACATGTCTTCATTGACTCAAGTGTGCTCGCTGCGCATAGGGCAAGGTTGCCTACCGTCTATCTACCGTACAGAGACCAGAGTTCCAGTAGTTCTGCCTACAGGCCCAACAGCACGTCTGTTGGCTCTTGCTATACACACGCTGTGTGATATTCAGAATCTGCACGAGGCAAAGGAATTGACTCAAATTGAGGTGTCAGCCAAGCTTGGCATCATGCATGCTGTCAGATGGCCAACAGCTCTGCTGCACCTTCACTGTCTTACTGTGTGCAAGGCCAATGACCACTATAAGTGGCCTCACCATTTTGTGTTTCCCTATGCATCTATGTTGCCTTATCGCTATATTTTGCCTGATGAATGGCAGCATTACACTCAGCTAAAGGTTCTCCGCTTGCACCACTTTCAAGCCTGCTCCCTGCCCGTGTGGTTTTCAAAGTTGCAGCAACTCAACGAATTGAGCATGCCTGATGCAAAGATGGATGGAGTTCCAGAGTGCCTTTTCCAGTTGTCAGAACTGAAGCATTTGGATTTGAGTCGTTTTCAGGGTATTTTGACAATGCCAGTCGTCAAACTTGCTGATCTGCCTGAGCTTACATACCTCCAGTTTGGGAAACTCAAGCATGCGGTACCTCATTATGAACAGGCTGTTCTGTTGGACTTAGAGACCGCATTGAGCAAGCGAGAGTTGAAACTGAGAAAAGAACATCCCGATGAGTGGACATATGTACTGGACATGTGTCAATGAAGGAATTTGTCACAACAGTGTTCGACCAGTGACTTAGATTGATCACATTATGCACTGCGACCACGCAAAAATCTCATACACGTACCTTTTGCGTCCCTAACACGTCTCTACGTCCTTAATACTTCTCTTTGGGAAAAGAGCAGGTTCTCTTATCCGTACTTTTAAACCGGATGAAAACGCTCGCAGCCTGCGACCATACCTTTTGCAACTCATATAAAGGAACCGCTCAAGATCAGTACTGAGAATCGTGAAACGCTGCTGTAGAAGCTTGTGAGCATGCCATAGGCTCTGTAAGCTTCTGTAAGTTAGTGAGTCGCCGCGAGGGGTGATGGCAGTGCACCAAGTGCAATGGACGCTGGGGCAAGTCATGTTTCCGCAAAACGGTCGATACCAAGGTTGATGAGGGATCTTTGAGACTTCAAAAGTCACAGACAGCCCCAGCAGTCTGTCAGGCGTCAAAACAGGTGCAATCTGTGATGCTGCTGACATGATTGAGGAGCTACTGCAGTGCTGAACAGAACATGCTCAGTGTAGGGCACGCAAGCAGATGTGGGAGATGAAAATTCACCAGAGCAGCAGAGCAGTCCCAGGTTTGTGCCAGCTGGCACATCAGCAAGCAAAGCCTCTGACGCTGAATGTGCCTGAATGTTTGTCTGGCTTCCTGCAGGGCTGATGAAAAGCATTTGGGGCATGCTGATGCTGAAGGGAGTGATGACATGCATTGGGTGCCTGCTGATTGTGAAGGCAACAACTCAGGTCTGACAGTCATACCTGAGGTTTTGACTTTGGGATGTGTGTGCTCCTCATCAAGCAATTGCAACCATGCAAGAGTATAAGTTTGTGTGATGGTCATTGTGATCACCTTGGTGCATGTTGCAGGCACAGATTAGATTCTATCAGAGTTCGTTACCAGATTACCACTCCACTTGCCGTATCATCCACCACTTCCTGTCAGCATGGCACAGAACTACTTGGCACACACGTGCAAGTGTGTGCCTGGTCTTGCATGCTCTAGTTCAAGCTGCAGCTTTGCTGACAAGCTGACAGGCCTGTCGGCGTTGAGCCATGATGTGTTCCGTCTGAAGGATAGGATATGGCTGAACGATGAGATCACGAATGCTGCTGTTGAGCTATCGACTGCAGGGCTCAGAACTCAGGATGCAGCTTTCAGATGTCACATTCCTGTGTGCTTAATGGAAGCAGCTGTCAGCATTTGTCTGCAGACTGCTAGGTGTACAACTGTACTAAAAATTTCCACAGCAGTATGTCGTGTATCTAGCAGAGGTACTTGCATTCTGTTTGGTCTTGCAACCATTTCATGCATGAGCCACAATAAAGTTCAGCTTGACATGCAGCTGTGAGATGATATCCTTAAGCTGGTGTCTGCTTGCAATTGCAGATCTGCAGTCTAGACCTGCAGTTATTATGTTCTGCAGAGCTGGGTTCAGCAGATAGATCCTTATCGGGTAAGAGTAGGCTGGGCCTATGGCAGGTGCCACATGCATCTCTGCGTATACATACATAGATGATCCCATGTGTAGCAGCTACGGCAACGCTGCACAATAGAATCGGCCTGTGCACTGCACAATGTGCAGGGCGTTTTCAAACAGCATGCGTGCTTACGTCAGCAAGCAAAGCGCGAAGTTCAAAAGGACATTGCCGCAAGCGAATCCAGCAGCACCGTGTACCATGCACAATGTACGCAGTCTGCAACAATCCGCATCAACGCAGCGTAGGCACAGAAGCCGAGTCAAGCGGTTTTTCTTGCACATAGCTCTAGGGATCTTGAGGAACGCACAGACCATTATGACACTGAGCGTGCTGCGAAAGGCTCAGGTCGCGGTTCTTAGGGATCGTGGCAACAACAAATCTTCCGGAAGGTTTAGCCACAATATGCACGCTTTGTCATACGCAAGAGCTTGCCCAAAGTGCGTGTAAGTTTGAATGTTGGCCGATTTGCAGAAAGATCACTACTGTTTACAACTTTTAAATTGCGTCCCAGCCTGTCATACACTGACAGCTGCTTCCAACTTCAGGCTTTTTGGTGAAACACCTTCGTTGCAAGTCAGGCACGCACTGCAAGCTTAGCACACAGATCAGCTGTTGCCTGGGGTGCAGTGCGCGAGCCTAAGTGGCTTCTATTGGTGGTTGGTTTTGCCTGTGACACAAGCTGATGCATGCTTTTGACAGGCAATTGCTCACATTGCGTACAGACTCAAGGTATGCAGCTGTTGGATGCAAGGCATATGCAGGACTGCAGCAAAGTCTTGTGTGCATGCTTCATGTGTGCACAGTATTCACAGCATACACAGTGTAGTGTTGCAGGCCCAGGTATCCAGTGCAGAGAGTCGGAGTGGCAACATGACGTCTCTTGTGCATACTTTTCCTGTCGCAATCCGTCCTTTTCTCGCTGCCATTGAGACGAGTATGAGACGTCGCATATCTGGGTCTTTCTTGTCTCTTTCTCTTCCCATTCGCAAAAACGTATCGTGGACAAATACCCTATTCCTGTACTTTTGTTGTCTCTTAACAAAGAAAGACATGTCTCTTTTGCGTACCTTATGCTTATCGTAGGCATATCATTTGGCCAAAGAAAGATACGCAAAAGGTATGCATTAAAGAAAATTTCGTCATCACAGTGATGCGTGGCAGGCAACAAGTCATATAGTGAGACCCAGCTGCTGAGCTGCACTTGTCTCAATCCGAGAAGCTGTGTTGTGCAGACCACCTGTGTGTGTACAAGTCTGCTCAGCCATACAGGCATCTTTATGTTACCGAGCTCAAATATGAGGCTGCTTTATGTCAAATGTTGACAGTCTATGCTGCTGCGGTATGAGGTAGTGCACTCAGCTAGCTATACAAGGGATACAAAGAGAACTTCTTTCACTGGAACATGACATGAAGCAGGTGTGCCCAAAGCGAGAAGTATTGCTGTCACTATCTACTATATAGCAAACTCTTACCCACTTCAGCAGAGTGCATGGGGCTGCTAGCAATGCCAAGGCCAACAAGGTGGCTCGCTCCCAGAAGCCACTTGGGGTCCAAAGCCCAAGCATGGGCGCCCTGTCAAGGTGTGTACCTGCACCAATCAATGTCTTCGTCTTGGGTCAGCATGGCCTGGTGATTGTCTCGCTGTCTCTGCTGCACTGTTCACAGTCTTTCTCTGCGGTCAGAATTGCTCAATGTTTGTGGCTATGTGTCCAATCCCGTTTCAACTCTTTGTCTGTTGTCACTGCCATGCGCCTTGCCCAATAAATGTGCGTTGCATTGCCTCTGGTTGTGCATTACATTTCTGTGTGTTCTGTGCATAAAGCACTCAACAGTGCACTGAGTTGTCTATCTTAAGTAAGTCTACCAGCATATTGCTTTGAAGGAAAAGGTAAGCCCAGCATGTCATGTCTGCAGGCTCAGGCTACATCTGATGTGACCATGATCATACCTGATGGGGATGTGGCTGCAAATGGGGCAACTGATGGGTCACGCACTATGACTGGAACTGGACCAGTCACGGTGGTCCAGTGGTACCAGGTTCTGTAACTCATGCGGCTCAACAATCTTTGCCAGCTTCATGACACTGCTGTAGATGGGAGCTCAGACAGCATCTCTCTCATATATGTAGGCATGTACGTCAGGCAGACTTTCTGCCTGGCATTCAGCGAGTGGTGCCCTAGATCTGTTGTACAAGGGAGAGCAAACAACTTAGATTGGAAAGCCTGGTCACTGTCTGTGTGATGGTCAGTTGCTTGTGATGGTCAGGTCCATGGGAGTAACTTGTCGGTATGGGCAGGAGCAATGGTACACTTGCATCTTGCTGACAGGAATGCTATGACCATGAAGATTGAGCTTGCTTGCTTGAAGGTTGACACTGCCATGTCGTCAGAAATAAGTATGTCAAGTAGGAGTTTCAACCATTTTGGCCATGCTGCAAATTGATCATGTAGGAGTTAGATGTCAAGTACACACAGTCGCCTTGATGAAGACAAGCTCATGTGACTAGCCACATGTGCAGCACTGCACATGTGGTAGGCCTGATGGCAATTTTTTGTCATTATGCATTGCTTAAAGCAGCTGTTTGCAGACAACTGAAGCCACTTAGGCACAAAGATCACCTGCTGTTGAGTTTTCATATGTCTGCTGCTTTGACTGCTGAGCAAATTCACCCAGTGATCATTTGGATTCCAAATATACATTTACTGCGCATTGAATTTAGACAATCACAAGTTCTTTTCGACGGTTCAGAACCGACGGTGCAAGCCATTGCCTCGGCTGCAACTCTAGTGCCAGCGTGAGCCCACACAGGTTCAAGTAACTGATACACAGCCCTGAGGAAGTAAGCAATCAAGAATGGCCAACATGTCTCGACCAGCCACGTCCTCCAGTTGGGCTAATCTGAGCTCGGGAATCCTCAGTAAAGTTTTCGCAAGCTTGTCGATGCGGGCCACTGTTGCGTGTGAGAGCGTATGTAGCTCTTGGTACCAGATCTTGAAAGTTGATCCGGCTTATGGTGTCTGGGGAGAAAAGTGGACGGTGCTGAACCCCAGGGCTGGAGCTGCGAGCAGAATCATAACAGACTTTGGGGCAGAGTTCCAACTGCCATTTTCTGAGGAATCTGAAGATGACATTTGGCTACTGCACCGCCTGCAAGGCGTGTGTCAGATCAACCTAGGAGATGCAAGACTTCCTCTGGGCTTGCACAACCAGTTGCCTGACAACTGCCTCTTCCACCGCTTGCTGGCAAAGTTGCAGCAAGCTCCTGCGCCAGATCTTGCCCTGCACTTGTCAGGTATGGATGCTTCTGTATACTGTTGACAAGACCCTCACTTTTTACTTACGTGCGGCAATGAATTCTGGAGTTTGTGCAGATCCAGAACCACTGCTCAGTCCCCCGCAGATTCAGCTTCTGCAGAGCCCGTGCGTCTCACTGACTGTAGGGCCTGGGTTGTCGTCACAGCACCTTGAGCAGATTTGTATCTTGACTAGCCTAACCTACCTGAGGCTGCAAATTACCATGGCAGATTCAGAAAGGACGATGACAGGCATGCCCATGGACAGCTTGACAAAACTGCAAGTGCTCAATGAGCTCAAGCTCTCCTTTCCACTAGGGCTGCCACTACTGCTACCAAAGCTGCCAAGTTTGCAGTCTCTGACCATAGGGCCTGGGCTGTCGTCTCAGCACCTTCTGCAGATCTGTACGTTGACTGGCCTCACCTACCTGCAGCTGCAGTTCACCAAGAACGATCCAGAAATTACAATGAAAGGCATGGACAGCCTGACAGATCTACAAGTGCTGAATGAGCTCAAGCTCTCCTGTCCACCGAGGCTGCCGCTATTGCTGTCAAAGCTGGCAAGTTTGGAGTCTCTGACTGTGGCCCCCAGAACAGCAGCCACTCTTGACCTGTCTGCATTGACGCAAGTGTGCTCCCTGCGCCTTGGTCAAGGATACCACAGAGAGATCAGAGTTCCTGTAGTTCTGCCTGTTGGCCCAGAAGCATGTTTGTCGGCTCTTGCCATTCACATGTTATGTGATATTCAGAATCTGCATGAGGCAAACAATTTGACACAGATTGAGGTATCAGTCAAGCCTGGCATCATGCATGCTGTCAGCTGGCCAACAGCTCTGCCGCACCTTCACTGTCTTACTGTGCGCCAGGATGTTGACCGCCACACGTTGCCTCATCACTATATGTCGCCTCTTATGTTGCCTCCTTATGCTATGCCACCTTATCCCTGTATGCTGCCTGATGAGTGGCAGCATTACACACAGCTAAAGGTTATATGCTTGCACCATTATTTAAACTGTTCCCTGCCTGTGTGGTTTTCAAAGTTGCAGCAGCTCAATGTACTGAGCATGCCTGATGCTTGGATGAATGAAGTTCCAGAGTGCCTTTTCCAGCTTTTAGAATTGCAGCATCTAGACCTGAGTCGTTTTCAGGGTCTTTTGACAATGCCAATCGTCAAAATTGCTGATCTGCCTCAGCTGACATACCTCAAGTTTGGGACCCTAAGGCACACAGTACCTCACGATGAACAGGCTGTTCTGCTGGACTTAGACACTGCTTTGAGCAAGCGGGAGCTAAAATTGAAAAAAGAACATCCCAATGAGTGGACCTATGTATTGGACTCATGTTAGTGAAGCAATCTGTAACAGCAGTGTACAACCGGTGACTTAAAGAGTTTATTTTAAACCAGTGACTTAAAATGATCACGTTATGCATGACAGGCAAGAAATCATATAGTGGGACCCATCAGCTCAATTGCTGAGCTGCTCTTGTCTCAACCAGAGAAGCTGCACTGAGTTGTCTGTTGGCATATTGCAATGCAGAAAAAGGTAGACAAGTAAGTCGTGTTTGATCTGTGCATCATGCGCTGTCATGTGTATGATACAGAAATTGAGGGATGCTATTGTGCATGCCTTTCAGCTTAGGTTGATGTCATGTCTGCAGGCTCAGGCTACATCTGATGTGACCGTGATCATATCTGATGGGGATGCGAATGCAAATGGGGTTAAAATGGGGCAGCTTTTGCAAAATTTGATTTAATGATGTTTCACGCACCATGACTGCAAAAAGGTACTGTCAAGTATGCGGCTCAGTAACCTTTGCAACCTTCATGAGTCATGACACTACAGCAGCTTGTATGCTCAGACAGCAGTTGCTTGTCTCATCCTGTGACAAAAAGTGACCAGACTTTCTACCGGGCATTCAACTGGTGTTGCCATAAAATTGGTGCAGGAAGGAGAGCAAACAACTGAGATTGGAAAGTCTGGTCACTGTCTGTGTGATGGTATAGCTGCTGGTCCATGGGAGTTGTTTTGATGGTATGAGCAGGAGCGATGATACACTTGCATTCAGGAGTGTTGTGACCATACAGGCTGAGCTTGCTTCTGGGTTGACACTACCATGTTATCATAAACAAGTAGGTCAAACATTTGTCTCAACATTTGCAGCCATTGTACAGATGCATTATGTAGGAATTTGATGTCAAGTTTACAAAGTTGCATTGATGAAGACAAGCTCATATGACCAGCCACATGTGCAGCACTGCACGTATAGTAGGCCTGATGGTAAACCTTAACATTATGCATTGCTTGAAGCAATTGTTTATAGATAAATGAAGCAACTTTGGGCACAAAGATCACCTGCTGCCTAGTTTCTTATGTTTGCTGATTTTGCCCTACACACTTGAATTCCAAATGTACATTCACTGCGCAATGATCTAGACAATGACGACGCGTTGTTCTGCTAGCAATTGCCTCAGCTGCAACTCTAGTGTCCGCGTTAGCCCACACAGTTTCAAGTAGCTGATACACAGCCTGAGGAAGCAAGCAATCAAGAATGGCTAATATATCTCAACCAGCCACGTCCTCCAGTTGGGCTGATCTGAGCTCGGGAACCCTCAGAGAAGTATTCGCAAGCTTGCCGATGCGGGCCACTATTGCGTGTGAAAGCGTATGTAGCTCTTGGCAACAGATCTTGAAAGTTGATCCAGCTTGTGGTGTCTGGGGAGAAAAGTGGACGGTGTTGAACCCCATGTCTGGAGATGCGGGCAATAGCATAACAGAGTACGGGACAGAGTTCCAACTGCCATTGTCAGAGGAGTCTGAAGATGAAATTTGGCTACTACACGGCCTGCAAGGCGTGTATCAGATCAACCTAGGGAGTGCGAAACTTCCTCTGGGCTTGCACAACCAGTTGCCTGACAACTGCATTGTCCACCGCTTGCTGGCAAAGTTGCTGCAAGCTTCTGCGCCAAGTCTTGCCCTGCACTTGTCAGGTATGGATGCTTCGGTGTGCAGTTGACAAGACCCTCACTTTTCTCACATGTACTCTGGAGTTTGTGCAGATCCAGAACCACTGCTCAGTCCCCCGCAGATTCAGCTTCTGCGGAGCCCGTGCTTCTCACTGACTGTAGGGCCTGGGCTGTCGTCACAGCACCTTATGCAGATTTGTACCTTGACTAGCCTCACCTACCTGAAGCTGTGTTTTAATGAGACACATGAAGCATGGATGATGAAAGGCAAGCTCATGGACAGCTTGACAAAACTACAAGTGCTCAATGAGCTCAAGCTCTCCTTCCCACCAAAGCTGCCACTGTTGCTATCAAAGCTGGCAAGTTTGCAGCCTCTGACCGTAGGGCCTGGGCTGTCGTCTCAGCACCTTCTGCAGATCTGTACCTTGACTGGCCTTACCTACCTCAAGCTGCAGTTCAACAAGACAGACCCAGAATGGATGTTGAATGGCATGCCCATGGACAGCTTGACAGAACCGCAATCGCTGAATAAGCTCAAGCTCTACTTTCCACCAAGGCTGCCGCTGTTGCTGTCACAGCTGGCAAGTTTGAGGTGCCTGACTGTGGCTCCGAGAACTGCTGCTACTCTTGACATGTCTGCATTGACTCAAGTGTGCTCGCTGCACCTTAGTCAGGCTTACCGTAAACACACCGGAGTTGCAGTATTTGTACCTGCTGGTTCAGCAGCACGTCTATCGGCTCTTGCCATTCACACATTGTGCAGTATATAGAATCTGCACAAGGCAAAAAAGTTGAAGCAGATTGAGATATCAGCCAAGCCTGGCATTATGCATGGTGTCGGCTGGCCAATTGCTCTGCCGCACCTTCAGCGTCTTACTGTGTGCAACGTCACTCCCCCCTATATGTTGCCTCATCAGTGGCAGCATTACACACAGCTAAGATGTCTGTATCTGCCAGATTATGAAGGTTCATTACCTCTGTGGTTCTCAAACCTGCAGCAACTCAAAGCACTGAGCATGCCTGATGCACAGATGGGTGGAATTCCAGAGTGCCTTTTCCACCTGTCAGAACTGAAGCGTTTGAATTTGAGCCGTTTTCAGGGTCTTTTGACAATGTCAATAGTTAAAATTGCTGATCTGCCTCAGCTGACATATCTCAAGTTTGGGAATCTGGGGCACAGTCTACCTCACGATGAACAGGCTGTTCTGCTGGACTTAGAAACTGCTTTGAGCAACCGGGAGCCGAATTTGAAAAAAGAACACCCCAATGAGTGGACCTATGTGTTGGACACATGTCACTGACATTTTTTGTAACAACAGTGAGTGACCTCCAACTTGAACAGCAAGCCACAAATCACAGTGGCATACGCTTCACCCAATGAAGCTATGTCAAGAAACCCACCTGTGTGTGTACAAGTCTGCTGAGCCATATATGCATGTTTATGTTTCCAAGCTCATATGTGCTTGTTTATGTTACCAACCTGAATTACAAATCTGCCTACGGTCCAATAATGACAGTCCATGCTGCTATAAACACTTAACATACACTAAGCCAGCTACAGGTACAACACTTCTTGATACAACAAAAAGTTGTGATGAAACATGACAGTAAGCAGGTATGCCCAGAGTGAAAAGTGCTGCTGTCCCTATTTACTATATAGCAAACTCTTCTGCGTCCACTGAAAAATTCCTTTCCAGGACCAGGTCTTGCTACTATAACTCTTAGTGAGGCATATTCCACACAGCATTCTACCAGAAATTTGGAGTCTCAGCTGGGACTTAAAACAACTACCTATGCTGCAGACGGTCCTCTGCAAGGAGTGGATCTGTACGTGTGTTGACGAGGGTGGCAATTTCTTCAAAGATATCTGCCAGCATGGGCAGGTGAACATGACGATCTGGGTGATATCTAGCTCTCAGTTCTCTTATGGCCGCACTGCATCAGTAGAAAGTTGGATGAGACAGTATGAGACAATCATGAAAACACAGAATTCAGCAGACATCTTGCTGTGCTCTAGGGTCACGATGAACAGCAAAATTGCTGACAGGTGGGTACTGGGAAGGGGCATGTGAGCAAGAGTCTGACAGGCTGATGTGCTGAAACTTCAGCAAGATGTGGGGCTGGACAAGAAGGCATACCTGCGCTCCCGGCCAGGTGCCATATTCATGATGTCTAGCAGCTTCTGGCGCACGGTCTTCAAGAGCTCTTCCTTTATTCTGTATATGTAGCAAAGGTGTCAGGGTAAGACGCGTAACATATGACTGCTTGCGGGTTGCGAGCAGCACAAGCGCACACACCTTTCGTTAGCAGAGTTTTCAGAAGATGGTCGTTGAGCCTCGAATGGCTCCCAGAATACTTGCTGTCGTTCTTGTTCCTGCTGATACTTTTGCCACAGGAGAAGACCACCCACAGCCAAAGCAGCGCCTGCCACCACCTTGCCAAGCACCACAGGCCACATAGGCTGCTTGGATGGCTCAATGTTTGCGCTCTTGCGGGCGAACCTGTCAGTAGGATGCAGACAACCACTTTCTGACTCGAGCCTGAACGGCTTGAGCTGTGTCTGAACTTGCCAGCCAAACGCAACTTCTTCCGTGAAAGCAGCGTTCACAAGTCGATCATAGAGCCTACCGGCTGTACGTTTGCATATATGTATAAACACAGATCAGTGACTAGACATGCATTGCGAATGGTTCCGGAGCGACAGGCTGCCAAAAAAGCAAGACCTGCACAGCCTACAAGGATCGTCCAGAGGCACACGTTACACAATTTGAGCGAACCATGCGCCGTCACTTTACAGCCCTCAATACAGCACTGGGCAAGTCGACATCTGAGGACTTGAGGGCCCTCGGACGTGAACAAGTTGCGGATGACCTGCAGAAGGCTGTCAAAGCTTGCATACAGCAGGAATATGCAGATAGTCTGGTGAGCTGAAATTCGTTTTCGTTCATGGCCGGCGAGTCTGCTCTATACAAGTTGCAAGATCTGACATGCAAACAAGCTGAATCAAATAGCTTGGTTGGCTTGTCAGGCACCTGCCCAAGCAGTAGTTGCAGCTGCGTGGGAGGTTCTACAGCAAATGGGGTGGGATCACCCTGCGTGGCGGGAGGCCTACTCTTTTGCTCAGCTCTGCATAGCTGCCTCACACATCAGCCTGAATGACACCAGTTCCACAGACTCCGCTCCCAATAACAGCATGCACGTACAATCTCTGCCTTCCTCAGCCTCACTCAGGTCTGATGACAACAGTACAGGCAACAGCCCTTACGCAGACAGAGCAACAGATGCCTCACCACCTGCTCAGAAAGCCATGCAGGCTTTGGACCTTGCCAGTATCATGGGCGCTCCTCCTGACTTCCTCGCACCTGTTATGTCCATCACAGAGCCCCTAGCACGACAACAGCATCAGGCAAACCTTGCTCACCAAGTGGGCAAGCACCAATGCTCCTCTTGTGAAGAAGAGACATCCCAAGCTTGCACAGCACCAAGCTGTGAGCAATCAGACCACTGCCAGCACAACGGCAGTGTACAGCTCAAAGCTAGCAGGCAGCACAACATCAGTGGACACCACATTGGCAGTGGAAGGCACAGTGCCAATGCTCAGCACAATACCTGTATGCCGCAGCAAGCTAGCCCAGCTGTCTGTATAGACAGCTGTGCTGATCTCAGCTTGGGGCTCATTCTGTCAACCGTGCCCCAAGCTATGCCCCAATTGGATCCTGATAGAACCGTAGCAAGAAGAAGCGCTGCTGATCTGACAGCTGCCGACTTCAAGAAACAATACTGGAAGACAGACACACCCGTCATAATTACTGGTAAGAGTGTCCAGCGTATGCAGCATATGCGTCGCATGTTTGGAGGCATGATGCTGCTGATACCAGGCTGCCTTATGATGCACTCCACAGCATGGTCAAAGCATAGTAGTTGACATAAAGTGTAGCATTGGATGCATGCATGACCTGCTGGCATCTGTCCGATGTGTTGCCAATGCACTTGCACTTACAGACTGGCATCACATGCTGCGGCCATTACATCATCAGCTGTGTTTTGCACCACCTGCAGGTGCTATGGATGGTTGGGATGCCATGCATGAGTGGCCTAGTTTACAGTGGTGGAACCACAATCATGGTCACCGCACCATACCAGTTGAGTTGGGTACAGACAGCACCAACTCATGGAGGGAGACCACCATGCTTCTGCACACCTTCATGGCAGACTACATGCAACCAAGTGTTAGCCGGCAGCCAAATGCAGAAGTGGCTTACATCGCTCAGCACCCTTTGTTTGATCAGTTGCCTTCGCTGATGAGCGATTTTGAGCAGCCTGAGTTGATGGGCGGTGAAGCCATGCAGATGAATGCATGGATTGGCACTGAAGGGACTGTCACTCCTCTGCACTTTGACAGCTATGACAACTTCTTGGCGCAGGTGTGTTGAGTGCTGCATCATGCCATGGCATAGCATCTGGGATGGATGTATGAGCTCTGCATTTTCCTGTGATGACAACAGCTGTGTTTTTTGACCGCAAAATATGTGGCAGACTCGTATGCTTGAGCTTGATCATGCTTGTCCAGACCAGAACTGCAACAACTTTGTCGAACAGCTGTTGCTCTGCAGCTTTGTGCTGATCTGCACAGTCTTTTGTCATATTAGCAAGCATGTGCAGTTTGCATCAAATGTGCCATGCAAACTTGCCACTAGGACCAGGTATTCTGGAGATCAAGTTGACAAAGTGTTTCACTTGAGTACTGCTGTCATCATGTGCAAAAGCTTGTGCCTTCTGGCCATTTTGAGTGATGTTGTTGTAGCATGTGGGTTGTATACCAAGCAAGGACGCAATCCTTTCAAGCCGACTGTGATGCCTTGAATGCAGGTCGCTGGTTTCAAATTTCTTCGCTTGTATAGCAGACAACAGACCCCCTTGTTGTATGTTGAGCAAGGTCAAGCCCTTCAGTCAGCAATGAATGCAACCAGAGCTCAGAAGAACATCAGCGCCGTCAATGTAGAGCATCCTGATTTCAAGAAGCACCCTAAGTTTGCAGAAGCAAAACAGTTGGAGTGTATTCTGGCTCCGGGAGACATGCTGTTCATTCCTGCCAAGTTCTGGCACTATGTGCGGTCTCTGTCACCTGCCATCTCCGTCAACTTTTGGTACTGACAAAACATTCTGTTGCATACAATGTATGTCACCATATACAGATTATAACAGCTGGATTAGTAAAGCTAGACCATGTGGTACTGATCAGGCATACTGGTAGTGTAGCAGTCTTAAGACGTAGAAGTAGTATAAGCTTATTACATGCCATTTATGTCACAAAACACATAAGGCCATCTTCAACAACAGTGCCTTACACATGCCGGTGGTTTTCAGCGAAATTGTGGGCAAAAGAAACAGCTATGTAGATGACCAAGTCAACCATGCAACACATGCAAACACATGCAACCATGCAACACATGCAACCATGCAACACATTGCATGCGCAGCCACTGAGAGATCCACAATTCAAGTGTGGTGGACCCTGTAATGTTATAGCTGTTATATATACCATAAGTCACCTAGGTAGGGTGAAAGTGGAATCTAAGCTTGAAATGCTATGCTTTTATGTTACAAGAATGTTAGGCTAGCGCTTGGAAGCTGATGCTATACATGCTAATCAGTGATTGCTTTTGACTACACATGTACATACTGTAACAGGCTATACTTTTCTGACCTGACAAATGAAGGGAGGGGAGCTTTGAATGCACGGTCAATGGCCAACTCAGACGTAAACACTATCAGACAATCATATGCACGTCTATCGTGACAAGCATGCATCATCTGAGCTGTAGCTGTAGCACAATTTTGTCATGACAGCTGCAACGTTGTTAACACCACCTACAGCCGTCCTGTTTGTAAAATACTTCATCCAACACCCTTGCTGCATCTCACAACACACGGAGAGCATGCTGCTTTGCAAATTTGCAAACAAGATCGCGCATGTACTGGCATGGCCTTATGTCGCTCAAGTACACTGTATCTTCTGTTGCTGGATGAGTACGGTGCTGCAATATCCATTCTTCAACAGCCCTGCACAACAAAGGTAACTTGAGTCAATGTGTGCAAAGCTTCAGTGGATTGACAGACTCACAGATACATGACAATCTGCTGTCAAAATGACAGGGTGCCCCTTGTACCTAAACCCCTACCTATTGTCAGCAGAAAAGAAAAAGCAAGAAGCAATTTGAGGCCATGGCAGACAGAGACAAGTCGCCTCTCCAAAACATGAGGGACGTTTTCACTCACTTTCGTTCATAGATGTAGCCATGTAGGTTGCAAGGCTCCACGAAGACATGCTTGCTGATTGGGCACAGCATGCATTCCGCATGCTGTCTGACTTCATCAAGCAGTGGCATATGCTGGATTTGCCAACAGGGGATGTGGGCTCGGTTGGGCTGTCTGGTCACAGCACTCCACAGCCAGCGGCCAGCAAGCCGCCGAGGGGCTTCTGCTAGCTTCCCAATAGCTGTCAAAGACGAGGCAAGGCCCCATGCCAAGGCACACCCTGCACAGACGGCTATAAAGCCTCCCAGTGGGGCCAGCAAGGCTGTCAACTGCATACCTGAAGCCGCACAGTACATCTTTGAGCCATGCAATCTGCAAGAGCAAGCATCAGCATGCCATGCTGACATCAGCAATACTGACCACAGGCTGCACTGAACACAGGCTGCACTGAAGAGAACCTGACTTTGCTTTGTTTGGCTTTGAGTACTGTTGGAGCAGCATATGGCCTCAATAGGAGATCTGTACACCCGGGCAGCGCTGTTCAATACCCAGCTATGCAGTTTCAGCTACGTGTTCTTCACAGGACGGCTTACCAGCTGCAGCAGTGAGTGTGCTCACTGCAATCTTGCAGATGGCTCCAAAGCCTGGCATCCTGCCATTGCCACGAATGCATGCTTCCGTCACATTGACAAGGACATTGACAATCAGGCCCACAACTGCCATCTGAGTCAGAGCCTTCTCTGCAATCCAGGCTGTAGCCCTGCAGAAATACAATGGAACGTCTTGAGCAGATCTGAGCAGATCTAGATATTGCAGCTACCCGGCACATCGCGCAGAAGCAGTGCAAGAAGCAGATGATGCAGAAGATGAAGAACTTACTCAGCAAGGGCTCCTTGCAGCAATGCGGCTTTGGAGACCAACAGCTTGCACGCTTGACTGACGACTGCCTGTACTGCATCAACGCCCACAGCTACGCCTGCCTCCTTCATCCCTTCTCGCAGCCAGCTTGCCAAAGCCTCTACACTGTGTTCAGGGTGCGCCAAGCAATCTCTGTTGAGTTTGTCCCTGGCTTCTGCTGACATCATGTATTCTACCAATGCAGTGATGGTTGCCCCTCCATACACGACAGCCTCAGCAGCACGTGCAAAGCTTGCAGTTGTGCTTGTCTGGTGCAGTCTCTGCACAGCGGCCCAATGTCAAGCTAAAGTGAAATTGTGGCATAGTACGCCTATGACTGTGACTGCCTACAAATGCGTCATGACAGAAGTGCGGAAAACAGTGCGTCAACTTGATCGACTGCCTGGCAAAATGTGAACCGCAAGCTTGCTCTGTATGCGTGCAAGAGTACTTAGCTGTGCCTACCTTGGCTGCTTGTCTCACTTGTTCTGCTACAGGCCTCACACATTTCTTGCCTGCAAAACAGTACAGCCGTTCTATCTCTCAAGTCAGCATTTGAGCACGTTTACGCAGCAAGCTTGCGTACCAGTTGACACATCATTTAGCACGTCCGGTTGTGCAGGACCAGCTGAGTCCCGAGCTGAATCACGGATCCACTTAGCTTCTCTGCCAAAATCAGTCGTAGGCTTCTCATCGGAATCTGCACAACAACAGCGCCTATATCGAAGTCGTTCAGAGTAATTCAGAGGTGTACAATCTGAGTTGCATGCAGCTGCGATGTTTTTGAACCGCGGTCCGGGCCTGTTCCGGTCTGTGTAGGCTGATCAGACTCAATGACCCAATTCATCGAAGATGGCAGCTCACACCTCGAACAGCACAGCCCATGTCCTTGCAGGAGCTTTCTGGACCGAGCACGATGTTTTGTTGCAGTGAGCCAAGGCTGCAGCTGCACGAAGAGCACCACGATCCTACAGGTAGCCGATCAGGACTTAGCCACCACCCACGAAACGCGACGAAGGTCGCCAAAACTTGTCGCTTCTGGTTCGATGCAACGACCGCAAATACCACTCGGCATTCGCTGACCATGATGGTCATGTCAGGACTCGCAATGTCATGTCCCTATGACTAACAAATGATTAATTGGCAAAAGTACAAACACCAACCGAGCCCAGTCATTGGCGCTCGACAAAAGCTTTCTGTCATCCCCAGTTGCAAGCTCAACAAACACTTGCCTCATCACCAAGCATGTTCCCAAGCTCGGCAAATAAGTGTATCATTGTGAACGATCCAATCTACCAAGGACCCAGCCCCCTACGATTCTATAACAAAATTACTAAGAGGCTGAGCTGGCAATTGCCTCGAGGGGTGCGTAACGCATAGCGGCCTCGTGCGTTTCGAACTTGACATGAACGACAGATGTGACATGACTGTGCTCGACAGCAAATAGAAGCGTCCCATGACTTGCCAGGAGGGTGTTGCCAGTTCTACCCAACTTACAGGGCACCTCGGCTCAGATACGATGCAAGCGCCAGCGCCAGGTAGGTCAGGAACACGTCACGAGATCTATACCTTCCTCTGCGCAGAGGAAGCTATAGATCGTTGCTAAGTTTTTCCTCACGCAGGTAATGCTCACGCAAACTTGTGGCTCAAGTTTGGCGTCAGGTCATCTGCGATCAAAGTTTCAGTGCTGCAAACCTATCAACGTCGGGAAGAGCCCGGAGAAGCACAGAAAACCTTTGAACGGACTTCTGATCTCTGACTAATAGAGACAAACCCTGCTGGCCTTGGTCTTGCAGCATACATGAGCTTTCTCAATTTGTCTCTTTATAGCTCCCGAAGTGTACGTGACCAGGCTTGCTGTGCAGGTGACGGCTGCGTCCAGATCACGACTGAGCTGGCAATCCACCTGCTGAAGGTAGTCAGCAAATTTTGCTCCACCTCACAGTATTCGTTGTGGCTGCAAGGGTGTCATCTTAACCATATCAAACTTGGTCATCCTTGGTGTGCATTTTATGCATATGCATTGAGTGGCGCATAGCTAGCATAGCTGCAGTGCTCATATGGCAAGTTAATCATATATAATCACGTATCATCTGAAAATGCATGAGCCAGCAGCCTGCGACCCACATATGAACTGCAGGGCATGAAACCAGCAAGTAAAAACCAGGCCCGAGCAACTGAATGGCTATTAACATGCCCAGCCACATTGGCAAGGTTTGTAGCCTTTGTGATGGATCCTTTGCAACAACAACGGTATGAAGAGGATCTTGACAAGGACCCTGAAGACAGCACGGAGGCCATGAGCAACTGGCTTGGCAGGCTTGGCTGTAACATGGCCCCCGGAGCAGCAATTGACATTACGTCAAGCACTTTGACACAGATCAGTGAGATGCTGCTGTCTAGCCTTTCTCCTGGAAAGCTTGGCAGGTGAGGCTTGCATTCGCTGTGGCTCAAGCTTGCTGACTACGCTGTATATGTCTGATGGCCCTCTCTTGGATTCTTGTTGATTCAGTGCGTGAACCAATCCATGTTTTTCAGCCTACAAACACAGCCTGCATAGCCTGCAGTCCCATGCTGTTCCTTCACCAAGCAGCTTGAAAGCTGCATGCTGCATCATGGCACCATCTAACTGACTGGTTGCTGCTTGAAAACAAGCAGGGGGTTGGAGTGGCTGGCAAAGAGAAGCTCTATCAGGGCAGGAGTTGTCGGCCTCATTGTCCTGCTGGCTGTCAATGCAGTAGCAGCTGGTTGGGACATGATTTCATCTGGGCGACCTATCCACACAATGGAGCTTGCCTCAGCCATCTGCAACATTACTATAGACACAATTGGCGTGGCTTTAGGTAAGGCCCTTCCAGTATCTGAACATGTTACCTGGCAGCTCCTGTAAGCTCTAAAATCATTGTTGCAATGCGTCTGTTGCAGGCACAGCAGCAAGCACACTTGTGGCTTGCCTTGGCGGCGTTGCAGCTTTTCTGGTAGGATCTGTTGTTGCCTGGGGCTTTGTGCTGGCTGCCCATGAGTTGTGGACAGCTTCAGACATTCCACGGCGTTTCAGCTGCAAAGACGTTTGTGCTGGCGTCAAGATGGCATTGGGTCTGGCGCCAACATCATCGCATACGGCATCTTGGGACATGGACATGGCTCTACAGACAGCTGTTCAAGAGTACGCCATTGACATGACGTGTCCAATCACAATGAGTGTGTTTGTGGAACCCTGCAGCCTTCAAGGACACATCTTTGAGCGCAGGTACGCCACGAACATTGTTGCATCAAACATTCTTGTGTCAACCTGCACACAATCATAATTGCAGTGACAGCAAGGCTCTGTAAGGGTAGCTTAATATTACACATTAATGCGGAGTCTGCAGATATGCTTGTCAACATGTTGTGTTTTGGGGATCTGACTATGCAAGAAAGCGCATGTATAGATTCACGAATGAACAGAAGTTGGTCAGCATGTGGTGATATTACTCATGTTATTTGCAGGGCGCTAGAAGCATGGGTCAAGGAGCATCACACCAACCCCAACACACGAGCTCCAGCATACCTGCCTGAGATCAAAGTGTGTCAGCGAATGCGTGACCTGGTCATGGAATTTTCACAAGAATATGGCTTGCATGTTATCTGATCATGGCTCGGCAAGGACAGTGTCACTATACTTTGGGAAGCAACAGCAAACTGCATAAAGAACAAAGTTTGGTATAAAAGAAATTCTAGTGGTAGTCTAGTGTGGCAGTGGCAGTGTCAGTGTCTAGCAGTAGTCTTCGTGTGGTACTTCAGCTGTGTAGGTGATCAATATGTAAGTCCATTATGTACTGCTGTTCAGACAGCTTTGGCCGCACAGAGAATCTCAAGTTATGATGAGGGGTCAATTGTAGTTCTAGTCTTGAGGGACCAGTAGTGTTGCTGCAGGCCTAAGCGCAGCTGTAACAGATATCAGTCAGGCTGGAATAAGACATCATTGTCATGAGGAGTTGCGTAGGACTAGGCTGCCTGCAGGAGCATCTCCAGCCTAGAACAGAGCAATATTGATGGCACTGCATTCATGGCACTGATCAGTCATGACTACACAAGCGTTGACTACCATTACGCACTTGCTTAGGCACTGCTGCGCGTTTGCGCCAGGTGACCTGTGTGAACGCCTTGAACACTTAGTGCTTAGTGTATACTGTTTTCCCACTTATTGTCTATTGACTCCCCTGATGAGTCCCAAAGACAAGAAATGTAAATTGATTGAATTGATTAATGCCACAAATTGGGTTGATTTGGCCGGGAACCCTAGCTAGGTCTGCAAGACCACAGTAGCAGGTCGTGCACTGCAGCACTGACGAAGTCGCAACGCCCGCTGCGTCCAACACAAGCTCGTACAATCAGTACTATAGTGTGCTCCTCGCGACAGAAGGAGAACGCTTGTTTGCGAGTGACTTGGTCTGGTTGTCAGATCGAGGTCTTGCGGCAAAGCCGTGCCGTGCTGCATGGCTCCAGCTCAAGTCGCAGAGACTCAGCTAGAGGAGCTACCTATCGAGACCAGAAGTGTGAAAGCTTTGCAGCTGCAACAGCTCAAAAGAAGCTTTGACCTGTTTGCGGGCAACTATGGATCAAAACCCGACCTAGACTCGGGCAGGTCAGCGACACAATACATCCATATGTCAGAAAGCTTGATCGTAGCAGTCTGCCAGTGTGTGCTGATGGCATGCTGAGAGTTGTGTCTGTTTGCAGTCAAGAAGCCAAGCTGAGGTGCAAGGTAGGTCAAACAGCATTCAGCAGTGACATTTTGCAGCATTCACACATATTCGCCTTGTTATGTGCTGTCATACTGTCTGCACGCAAAATGGCCAATTCTTCTGCAGATACGGGACGAGTATGAGGCTGTCAAGGACTTGAAAGCACCAGAACAACCTGCAGCCAAGAGGGCAGCAGTTGCCAATGGTGCAGCCCCTTCCTTAGGAGGCGCTACAGAAGTCATCACTGCGAGTGAAGATGCTGCTTCCGGCAGAAGCACAACTGCCCGCATGCTTGACAGCATTGCAGCCGAAAAGCCCAGGTGTGCAACCAGCTGATATCAAGTGTGGCTCATGCCATATGCTGCCATATTCACTCTAAATTCACCAGGCAGGTTATACACCATTGATCGTAGCTTGACCTGCATTCTGCACATCCCGAGACTGATCCACCATCTTTGTAGATAGTCAATAATGGCATGCCGGTCTTCAAATGACCATCATCTCTGGGGAAGTCAACCTACTGCGCTACACAGGGGTCTCTTGCTGATTGCATTCCCAAAGTGTTAAAGCATGCAAGCTGCACAACTGTCACAAAGTACAGTGACACTCAAGCTGTGTTAGCAACAGCAACAAGTCTGTGTCTGCTGCTCCACAAGAGTCACTCATGTCCGAGTAAAGTGAGACTCAAAGCATGTCAGCAACAGCAAAACAAGTGTGTGTCTGCTGTCACAGTGCAAGTGGGGCGGGGCAGCAACAGCAGCTTGTAGTGCACGGCGCCATGAATGGTGCTGCCCACGACATCAGCAAGGCGCTTCTCTTGCCAACAGCAGCCGGCGGCAACAAAGAGTACACACCCAGTGCAGCAGTTGCAAAGAGGTTACCCAGCAAATGGCCCCGGCCAGTCTGGCATCCGCCCTGGAAGCTCTTCAGAGTCATTTCTGGTCATCTAGGGTGCGTTTGCTGCACACATAATAACAATAATAATAACATTGCTTTCCAGCTCATGATGAGCTACGTACGTGCGTTTCCTGCACACATGGCTTCTGTGCATGCCTGTTGTGCATGCACCCACCGGCTGCAACAACAAACGACTTGCTTGCATTGACACCATCTTTTGGAGTGCTCCACTGACGTGGAGGGGGGGGGCTTGTGGGGTGCGTGCAATCAACACTCATGGGAGTGTCCTGTCTCATGCTGCATTGCAGTAGCAAGCAGCAGTACTTGCGTCAGCTGACCATGCTTTTGTGCACTCATTGGCCCTACTTTTGGAATATGCATTTTGGAATACAGCATTTGCTATCTGCATTGTTTTGTTGTCAGGGTACCAGACAGGCTGCATGACTTGCTGCTTGACACGCCCAGCTAAAAGAATTTTCATGGCCTCACAGCACAACATGCCTAGGCATCGTTCACAAGCAGAGGTTGACACCAGCACTGCTGCCGCAGCCGGCACATGCCAGCATGTGGGTATTGACAAGAAAAGAAAAGAAAAGACTACGCCTTTCGGCGTCAATTTAATGAGAAGCCAAGTATTATACCTCCTGACAATGCAGGTGGGTACGCTCAGTTGCTGTGGAGCCGGGCAATGAGTGGTTTGCCACGGGCTCAGCTGACAGGACCATCAAGATCTGGGACCTGGCGTCAGGACAGCTGAAGCTGACCCTCACTGGTCACATTGAGCAGGTACGGCCTGCCATCAAGTGAGAGGTTTTCTGCCTCGCAATGGAGTCTATGGCACTCGCCCTGTCAGCGCACACCCCATGGGTGCAATTAGTGTCTCATGTCAGTGCATGTTGGCTTACAGGACTAGGCTTTAGGCACACCTAGTAGGTACCTGGCAAGAACAATTAGCTGGAACACCTGTAACAAGGAAAAAAAGAAAAAGGGATGGTGGCGATGCCCTACGCTTATGCTCAACTGACATCAACCGTTGCTCATGCCATGCTTTGACTGTTGGCATCACAATGGGCCAGGTCATGACACCTTTACTGCACTATGCTTCTCTTCTCATGTTCTGGATTTATCTGGAGCAGAGCAGACAAAACCAGTACATTATAGAAAAGCATGGTGCAGTACAGCTGTCATGACCTGGCCTGTTGTGCCGCAGACAGTCAAAGCATGACATGAGCAACAATTGATGCTGCTCCAGTCCGGCTCTCCTTTGTACCAGGCTAGTGCACGTGCCTGCACATGCATGTGCAAATGAGCTGCCACTACGCAACACCACCATTGGCTGTTGCAAATTTGATGTCAGCAGGCTTGCAGCATCCACCTGCTGGCATTGCAAAGCCTATGGTCACTACATTAATTGTGATCTCCTGCTTGAGCATCTTGTTGTGCAGAAATTGACCACGCTGTGCAGTCATGTAAGTCATAGTAATAGTCATAGTCATAGTAATGTAATAACAAAATAGTAGTAATATGATAATAATATTATATTAATTATAGTCATAGTCATGTAAGGCAAGTACCTCACCTTTGCTGAGGTTGACATGAACAGCGTCTGTTGATTGGCACCATACAGACTTCATGCTAGGCAGTACAAGGCATGTGTTGATGACCCACTGCAAGCCAGCAGCACCGTTGGACTCATGCAATGTTAAGTAATTCACCATGCGTAATTATGTTGTCATACATATTCAGAGACCATAGTTATACATGATCCCGCGGAACAGGTTTATCAAGCAGGAAGTGGAGTTACTGATTGTGCTTTGGAAGTCATGGATTAAATGATCATTGCAGTTGTTCATCTGAACTGCTGGTCACTGTGTCATATAATGCTGCAGGTGACAGGACTGGCGGTGAGTGATCGCCATCCGTACATGTTCTCTGCTGGTCTTGACAAGATGGTCAAGTGCTGGGACATGGAGTACAACAAGGTGAGTGTCACATACCAGCATGTACACTTAGGCATATGCAACGCTGCTGTTGCACCTAACAAACCGTGTTGCATACTTGTGTTGCTGACATGCATTGCTTGCAGCCCTGCAGCTTTGTTTTACACTTCACTCTGTTTTGTGATGTCAAGGGTGCCATCTGGCTTTGTGTCAGGCCATTCTAGCCAGCTGTCAACTGATTTCCAATGTGCAATCACACACAGTTGATGTGAGTGTCAAAGTATCCATCTTGCATCAACTTCCTGCCTGCCCAAAGCTGCTTTTGCTGCTGGGCTACAATACCCTCACCAGCGCTGCCCATCCATACATGCTTTCAACTCACACAGGCCACAAATAGAATCTCAAAGCAAAGTGGTTATCTAAATCGAGGCAAACGGCCAAGAACATTGGTGCGCTATTCCCCTGCAGGTCATACGGCATTACCACGGTCACTTGAGTGGAGTATACTCCCTGGCGATGCACCCAACCCTGGACCTGCTGATGACCGGTGGGCGTGACAGCGTGTGTCGCGTGTGGGACATGCGCTCCAAAGTGCAGGCCTTCGTGTTGTCAGGCCATGATGACACTGTCTGCTCCATACTCTCCCAGCCCACAGATCCTCAGGTGAGCTGGTGCAATGAGCTTTGAAATGCCTCTTATAATGGGGCAAAAGATGATCAAAAACATCGTTTGAATGATCCTGAATGCAAAGAAATATAGTGGAAATTTCTCAGGTCTTACTCTCCCAGCCCACAGACCCTCAGGTGAGCTGGTCACATGTGGATCACGTCTGTGCAATTGGCAAGGCTGTTCATGCACGTCGTTCTGGGGAGCAGGCATGCCTGTGTTGAGAGTGATGCTGTCTGTGCAATTGGCAAATGGGGAGGTAATTGAGCAGGCGTCAGTAAGGATATCTAACATCTTCTGTTGTCATGGATTCTTGTTTTGTTTTTCACATCACCAATTATTCAACATAAGATTTCCTGGGCTCTCAACCACGGGTCCCTCGTCGGTCTGACACATCATGTGGTGGACACAATAACAAGTATGCGCTTTGATAAACCAGTGGGTCAATGCATGTCTGTGAGTGGGTGCAGGTCATCACAGGGTCCCATGACAAGACAGTGAAGCTGCTAGATTAGCGCAATCAGTCATTCATGTCTGTGAGTGAGTGCAGGTCATCACAGGGTCCCATGACAAGACAGTGAAGCTGCTAGATCAGCGCAATCAGTCATTTATGTCTGTGAGTGAGTGCAGGTCATCACAGGGTCCCATGACAAGACAGTGAAGCTGCTAGATCAGCGCAATCAGTCATTTATGTCTGTGAGTGAGTGCAGGTCATCACAGGGTCCCATGACAAGACAGTGAAGCTGCTAGATCAGCGCAATCAGTCATTTATGTCTGTGAGTGAGTGCAGGTCATCACAGGGTCCCATGACAAGACAGTGAAGCTGCTAGATCAGCGCAATCAGTCATTCATGTCTGTGAGTGAGTGCAGGTCATCACAGGGTCCCATGACAAGACAGTGAAGCTGTCAGATCAGCGCAATCAGTCAAACCATGTCTGTGAGTGGGTGCAGGTCATCACAGGGTCCCATGACAAGACAGTGAAACTGTGGGACCTGCGCAAGGGCAAGACCATGACCACCCTCACCTACCACAAGAAGAGCGTGCGAGGCCTGGCTCTGCACCCGACAGAGTACTGCTTTGCCTCAGCCTCGGCAGAGAACATCAAGAAGTTCCGGCTGCCTCGGGTGAGCTCACACACCCACAAGCTCTGTTCTGCATGCAAGAGAATTCTGACAATGGGTGTGGCCAAATCTCAGAGTTTCCTGTGGGGTCTTCCATTACATGCGTCTGCTGGTTGCCTGTGAGCTGCCCAACTGACATCATGCTGATTGGCATAGGTCTGGTGCTTGTCTTGGCAATGCACACTCATGCAAGTGATGGTATACTGCTCAATCCCTCTGGCTCACTATGTTGCAGGGAGAGTTCCTGCACAACATGCTGCAAAACCAGAAGTCCATTGTGAACACCACACTATGTTGCAGGGAGAGTTCCTGCACAACATGCTGCAAAACCAGAAGTCCATTGTGAACAGCATGGCAGTGAATGAGGATGGTGTGCTGGCTTCTGGAGCTGATAATGGCTCTCTCTGGTAGGATGCCCAATGTCTTAAGCATAAAGGGATTATTCGAAAAATATCTTGTGGTGTCAATTGAGTCCGGCCTCAAAAGAAGCTATTGCCTGCTCATAGCCAGCACACCCTTTACACATCTGCATCTGCTGTCAGACCTCTCGGTCTCTTCTGCTGCAAGTCAGAGGACATCAAGCTGTTGGTACAGCCACATGTTAGCTTGAAACTCACATGCACACTGGCCTTGCATGATTGGCATCTCCACTTTTACCATTATTTTGCTTTGCCTGCTATGTGGCTTGTACCGCAAGTTGTGTTTCTCCAGACGCACACATGCTTGCAGTGAAGCATTGCCGTGTTTGAAGGGTTGCAGACAAGTACTGTACAGTCAAGATGACATTGTCTTTCGGCTCCACACGCCTCATGAAAACAAGTCACTTGTCTGCAACCCTTTAAACACTTGGCTGCAACTCCTCAATATAGGATTCAACCAAGGACATGTGAGAGGAATCACAGGCACCCAAATTATTTCCCATTGTCAAAACGCACTCTCCCTGGGATTTTTTTTTGTTGAAAAGCATATTGTCCGAGGGACTTTTGTCTATGAATGATGATGTTGGTATCCCAAAGCGCTTTTTTAGCAAATGGCATATCCCTGGTGATGTAGGTTTTGGGATTGGAAGAGTGGCAATTGCTTCCAACAGCATGCTACACAGGTGCAGCCGGGATCGCTAGAAAGCGAGGCAGGCATCTTTGCCATGACATTTGACCAGACTGGTTCACGCTTGATCTGCGCTGAAGCTGACAAGACCATCAAGCTTTACAAGGAGGATGAGCAGGCCACTCCTGAAACTCATCCAGTCAGTTTCAGACCACCAAAAGATATTCGTCGGTTTTGAATTGTACCATCGATTTGTACTGGGTATCTCAAGTGGAGTGGTAGCAATAAGCAGGATGTTGCGCATATCTGCGAGAATTCCAGCTTGAATTTTCACACATGCAAATATGTGTTTTATTTGTTTGATATCTGTCTCTGTCAACGGACAGCACTGCAACACACTATGGTGGCTGCTTGATTAGCATTGCACCGTGCAGTGCGGCACATCTTGGACCTGTATTGTGTCCTAAGTCTCAGCCAGTACATGATCCACCAGCGGCTGCAGCTTCACCTATCAAATTCGGGTTGTCCAGAAGGTGAACATAAACATCTGACGGTGCCTACAGACTTTATGGCTAAAAGGATAGGATTATATGCATCATCAAGACCACATGACAGCTCCCATACACGAACATTAAAACAATCACTATCATCTCAGTGCACCGGAACAAGCTTTGAATCAGCACGCGCTGCCACTCAACGTCTGCTTTAGATGTGTATCACATTAGCTGGGTGTACTGCTTTATGGATGTCTTGATTATCTATGCATAGAGTAGACACTGCTGCTGCCTGTTTGAGCCTGGAAAAACAAAGTCACTGCTCAGCTTGCATAGCCTCCTCAGAAACAATGAGCTGGTGCACAAGCTGCAGCCATGGCATCCTTTCAGGGCCTAGCAGCTCTGCTAATTCAGCTGCCACCTTCTCTTCCTCTTCATCATGCGAGGTAGGTATGCTCTCCAGACGCCTGTACACCCTGCAGGCAACACACATGCGTCACTGAAAACTTCCTGCTATGTTGCTGTGTTGAGCGTTAAACACCAATAGGTCAGACATTGACGCTGAGACAGCAGAGTTCATGTGACGCCAATCAAGGCTTCCTAATCTGCAGCACAGGCAGAAAAACCTTCTACAGCATGAAGCCGGTGCGGTACAGAGCACAGGCAGACCAGTGGACTCAGGGCTTTGCTAATCAAGCTGACTCACTTCATGAAGGTGTCAAAACCCAGTCGCTGCTCCAGAAGAACTCGCAGAGCCTCCACCCTGTGGGCCATGCTGGCCTGGGGACCCACCCCCAGATCAATCTCCTCCCCATTCAGCATGAACTTGCCAGCCAAGCTCTGTACACAATACAAACTTTCCACAAGTGCCGAGAGAGTCGTATGGCAGGGGTACTATTTTTTTCACGTTGCTGCATGTCTGAGTCTGTGAATGCACAGGTAACAACGGTGTGCATGGCTTTGCACGACTTATGTACTGGCTGCTGCTGTTGTTGCTGCTGCTGCTAGTCAGCGTGTCACAATTACAGGTAACTGACATCATGATATGATGCTCTTGGTAACCACAACTTCTTGCATGCTCTTCTGCGTCTGTTTTGACCAGCAAAACGGTAGCACTATGGCTCGTGCACTGCACTGTACAACAGCTGTTTCGATCCTTCACAGTTGAAAACCATGCTCTAGGCAGGTAATGCTACTCATCCTGTGTCAATGTCTGAACATGCTAGGACAAACAAGCTGACATGCATAGGTCATCAAGTTGATGCCAGACAATGGCACCAATATTCCGCATGCATGGTGTCAGGGCAAGCACACCTTGTCTCCAAAGTCACTGTCATCGCTGATTGAGGACGCATCATCTGCATCCAAAACCTGTACACAGACAGCAGCGGCCTTCACACTCCACTTGTAGCACAGTCACAGTGATAATGCATTGTGGCATATGCTCGGAGCGCGACGCAAGTTGCAAGGTCAGCAAATTTGGTTTGGACATTCCATGCATGATAATCACTTCTGGGCGAATGTATTGACTGATACTATTGGCAGACAAGCTGGCAATGAGTCAGCGACTTGAGATAAAGGAGGTAATCATGCAAGCAAACAAGCACAACCTGCTGCATCTCCTCCACCATCTGTCCATACTCTGCTTCTTCATCTGCTGCGGCGCCGTCCCTGGGACTCAGCCTGGGGATTGGCTGCAGCTCAGAAACGCCCTCCAAGCTGCCCCCACTGCCATTCTCCTGCCCTGCTGTCTGCAGCTCTGCAACCCTTTGACTGGGGATCAGTCCATCCCTATGCGCTGCCCCAGGGATCACAAACTCTACCTGATGCAGCATCTCCTGTCCTCCAGGGGACGCAGGCTGCTGCATGGGCTGTTGAGGAGCTGCCCCTATCTGAGGGGCAGACACAGGTGTCCGGACAGGGTTGGGTGAGGGCTGCTGCAGGGCTGAAGGCAGAGCTGGGGCATGCCCTTGGTCTGCAGCTGGATGCTTTGCATGCTGGCCCTGCTGAGCTGGTGCTTGCACAGCAGCAGCCCTAGCTGCTGCATTGGCTGCAGACACTGCAGTGGGTTGATCATGTGCCAGGGCTCTACCAGAGGGCAGGGCAGGACCAGGTTGTGCCCTGGGGGGCAGCCCCTGCCTGGGGGGTGCAGCAGAGGGCTTGGGCACAGCTTGAATAGGGTCCAGGCTAGGTGGGGAATGCGGCCTGGAATTTGGACGAGAAGCTGGACGAGAAGCTGGCCGGGAAGGTGGTCTGTAGTGAGGAGGAGACTGAGGCCTGGAGGCTGGACGAGAAGCTGGCTGAGAGCGTGGGGGTGAGGGGGGCCTTGAGGAGGGGCGGGAGGGGGGTCTGGAGCGGGGAGGCTGTCCGGTGATCTGCTGGCGGTTGCGCTCAGCTGCTGCTCGCATCTCCTCCCAAATCTGTCTCCTGCGAAATGGCATCCAAGGTATGAACAACACTGTTTGCATGTCATTGCTTCACCTCCTTTTGCTTCGTACAGTCTGAAGCATTCCTGTTTTGCATTGCTGCCCAGACTGTTGATTAAATTCTCACGGTAGGTGTACATGCACCATGCCAGCATACATTGTCATTGTCATCTTGAGTGTCCATGTAGCACATCAGGGCCATGTGCCTTGGTCTTCCTCATATCATGTATTCACTTCCATGCTTTCTCACCTACTTCCGCACAGCTTGGTTATGGTTTACCTTGTTAGACATGTTGATAAAGCTTTTGACTTCAAGCAGTAAAGTATAGTGTCATCTACTCTGAGCGCAACATATCAGCTTGTGCACTTTTGGCTGGGCCAGCTTCCTCTAGAACCTGCAAAACCTGGACGCACAATAGCTATGACGACAGTGGAGCTGACTAAAACAGGAGCCGATGCCCCCTCACAGGGTAGGGCCTTAGCTTTAGCAGGAACGTACACTTATGCCAAAAAACCATCAGGGGATGCCATGTACAGCAGCCAATCACAACCAAAGCAAACAATGACAGTGGGGCTGACTGCAACCAGCAGGGGCCTTTCAAGCATGCCCCAAAATGGTCACACCACTTTTTTTCCGAAGCACTCTGATGTCTTCATATTGTTTCCGGATAATTTCCTAGGGCCACCGAGATTGCAGATCTAGTCTGACTCAGCTCTTGCCAGATGCCAGTGGACGATGCAGAAGAATCTGAGAAGAAACTGAGAAAAAAAAGAAGAATAAGAAACTGCAGAAGAAGAAGAAGAAGAACAAGAACAAGAAAGTGCAGAAGAAACTGACAGCATGACACTGAGCAGCAGCAACAGAGTACCTCTCTTCTGCTGTGGGGTCGACCCCCAGACCCCCAGAGGGCTGCCTGGGGGACGGTGAGGGCTCCCTGGACAGCGGAGGTGAAGGGGCTGCTGGGCTCAAGTGCCCTTCCTGTGATGGCCTGGCAGGGGCAGGTGCAGCGGGCTGCGGCGTATCGTAATCACCCCTTACTGCGCGCCTGTTACGCTCTGCCGCCTGTTTCATCTCATTGTAGATCTGCCTCCTGAATGACACCACAATGAAGTCAACTTTTCAGATTGTTGGTATGTTGTTTTACATTGTGATGAGCATGATGCTGGTGTAAATGTATTTGTGATTGTGGAGATGCAAATACGTGAAACTGCCGACTGGTGGTCAGCTTTGCGCGCTGAAAGCATGAAAGCGTGCTTGGCTGCGTTGTCATTGATCTTCAGCAAAGCTTGCGGAAGATGAAGAGGTGTGATGGCTGACAAGCAAGGCAAGTCCAGATACTGTATGATGGGGACATGTGCATTTCAGTGTTATGATGAGTGCCTGACCAGAGTAATGCATCTGCCCGACATGTGATGCATGCAAAAGTACCTTTCTTCTGCTGTGGGGCCAGCCCCCTGCTGGCCCCCCTCCAGACCCATACCAGGCCTGGCTGCAGGTCGTGACTCAAGAGGCTGACTGTACCGGTGCTCACCGCTGACTGGCCGGGCTACCAGCTGGCGAGGGGCAGGGGGCACTGGGGCTGCTTCTGCCAACTGCCCTTGTGACGGTCGCCGGGGCGCTGCACAGAAGCATACAAGATTTGGCATGGGAGAACGCACACATGCTTCTGCTGGATACCATCACAAGGCAAACTACATTAAAACCGTTGCTGGCTACAGCTATATCACCTAGAAGGTGAGCAGTGCTGGCCCCAACAAATACCTTTATTTTGTAATGCCACTTAATATTTAGTTATATCAATAAGTTTAATCATTTGCATGTTTTTGTTGCAAGACTTGCCTTGTTAGAGTGATATTAAAAAAATCCTGCGTATTGCGTATTACGTATGGGGTAGCACAGGTGAGCACTGCCGTGCAGGGAGCCATGCACATGCACAGTCTGTATGATGGAGTCACTCTGCGCTTATCTACCATGCTTGAACTCATTGCAAGGTCATGTGTTCTACACCTGGTCATTCGAGAATCAAAAAAGTATGTGCCTCAGGTGCAGAACAACACCATGGTAGTCCTGCCCTTCTGTCAGCAACCACTTTCTTCCTGTTGCACACAGCAAAGCAGGCAAAGCATGCGCAGTGACAGTGCATGCCGTACAGTTACCTGGCGCATACACAGGGGGTGAATCCAGGGGGGAAGGCAGAGGGGCGGGCTCTACCCTCTCCCCCTCCACCTGCTTCCTGTTCCTGAAGGCCTCCATCTGCCTTTGCTGCCACTCCTGTTTTGCAGCGCGCATGCTTTCCCGCTCTTTCTCACGCTCTGTATCCTGCTTGTCATAAGCAACAGTCACAGGCTTTGCAGCGCGCATGCTTTCGCGATTTTTCTCGCCCTCTGTGTCCTGCTTGCCATCAGTAACTGTCACAGGTTTTGCAGCGCGCATGCTTTCGCGATCTTTCTCACGCTCTGTGTCCTGCTTGCCATCAAGAAACTGTCACATGTTTGATTCGCAACATGTGTGTATGTGTATGACAGCTGCTGGTGGATGACTACACTTGCTGGTGCACAATGACCGGCTTCCTGGGCAGCTGCCAGTGGATGACTACACTAGCTGGTGCACAATGATCAGCTGCTGGATCAATGCACTGCAAGACCATCAAGCCAAACCTGACAAGCAAAATTTGGAGGGGGGGGGGGGGGACATCAGCAGTTGTAAGTCATGCAAGGTGTATGCAACTTGTTTGCAAATCGAATGAAAATCAATCATGTATAGTGCTACTATCAGACTGGCATCAAGGTGTCCAAAGTCTTATTTGGACAAAAGGATGCTGTGTCATTACTTCTGAACAATTATAAAAAAAGGAACCCAGTTTACCCGGCTCTGGCGGTCAGCCTTCTTCTGCTTCATGTCAGCCTCTGCCTGCTGCCTCACTGCCTGCTCGGCTGCCTTGCGCTGCGCTGCCAGCCTGCCTGCTGACTCCATATCCTGCCTCTTCTTCTGCTCCCTGGCCAGTTTCAGCCTGGCTTCCTCCAGCTGCTTGGCCTCCTTCACATTACACAGTAGATATGTGTGTCCAGCACAAGAAGAGGAAGGCATATGTGTCCAGCACAAGAAGAGGAGGGCCACTTACGCTTAAACAGACGACTCTCAATGCTGTTCTTGCCACGCTTGGTGTATGTGTGGTGTGGCGTTTCAATCAACAAAAGCAGCAGATGGTGCTGATCTTGTACAGCATATATGTATTGGAACATCAGGTGGTTGATGGCCGTATTGTTGCTGTGGCAAGGCAAGGCAATGAACTGCAAAGTATTGCTTGACAAAAGGCAGGCTGTTAGGCAGTCACAAGGCAGTGTACCAGGCAATCACCAAGGCAACCTGTAAGGCATCTGTCTACAAGGCAGTCTGTAAGGCAGCATACAAAGCAGCATACAAGGCAGCCTGCAAGAGCATGCAAGGCAGTCTACAAAGAGGTAGTCTACCAAGTAGTCTACAAGGAAGTAGACAGCGCAGCAGTCTACAAGGCAGTACATAAGGCAGCATACAAGGCAGTCCATTAGGCGGTCACTGACACATGACAGATCCAGCAAAGCTGAACACAACGTGCAAAGCGGTCAATTAGTCTGTCCCTGTGCAACTGCTGCTGTAACATTAGTACAAAGTGGCTCTCAGGGTCAGCGATGGTAAGAAAACGCACCAGTGCCAGCCGCTTCTTCTCTTCTTCTAACTGGGCCCTTGCCTGCTGGCGCTGTGCCTGCTGTGCGGCAAGAGCCTTCTGGCGCTGCACTTGCGCTGCATGAGCGTCAGCCACAACCTTGGCTGCTGAGGGGTAATTGCCTGCTCCCACAGGTGAAACCCTACCACCAATTGGGGAAACCCTACCCCCAATTGGGGAAACCCTGCCGCCAATTGGGGAGACCCTACCACCAGGGGAGATGCGGGCCCCATCATTGGAGGGCCTGGGGGAAAGCCTGTTGCCAGGTGGCAGTTGCCGTGGAGAAACCCTACTGCTGGGAGGAACCTGAGGGATATCATTTGAGGGTCTGGAGGCCCTGGCGGGCCCCCCACTGGGGGTGGGGCCTGGGGGTCGAGGGCTCCACTTGCTGGCAGGAGCTCTGCAAAAGGAGCCATACTAACATACATGTTGTCCAGATTAACCACATGTGATACGAGTTGGTGTGATGTTGTAAGCTGTCCACATGTGAACTGCAACTCAAAGAAAATTCTTGACATCAGTGGTCATGCTCTTTGTAGTGTGTGTGAGTATTTACATTACTGTGTTACTAAGTTTGACGTATATTACTACATATGCTGTGTGTGCGATACATGTCACTAGGTCAGTACATACAGGACTCCAGGAATGTTTTGGGAGTCTGCTTCATCAACTGCCATACTATTGTCAACACACACAAAATCTGGTCAGGTCCATGCAGACCACATGCTCAAAAGCATATCCCAACTAGCCCAGCAATCAACACTACAAAAGCTACATCACAGAGTAGTGTGCGGCAATGCGCTGACTCAGTTGGGACAGCATTAAGCCCTGGGGGCTTGCTGACGCAGCATGACTCACTTGGGAGCTGCTCTAGCAGGTGCTGCTGCAGGAGGCCTGGCAGCTGCTGAGGGGGGTGGAGAGAGCGCAGCCCTGGGACGCACAGCACCCCCAGCCGGCAACCCCGGGGCTGGCCTGGGCCCCCCTATGGCTCCTGCTGGTCTGGGACCCTGCAGACCATTGTACAATGTAACCAGTCCCACCCCAGCAGGGTCTGCTAATTTTTGTGTTACTCTAGGATGTGGATAATGTGGAGCAAGCAATGGGAGGACTGCATGACACTTGTCGACATCTGCACTTCACTTGCTGAATGAGGCTGAAAGAGGCTGAAAAAGGCTGAAAAGAGGCTGAAAACAGCTGAAAAAGGCTGAAAGAGGCTGAAAAAGGCTGAAAGAAGCCGAAAGAGGCTGAAAAAGGCTGAAAGAGGCTGGAAAAGGCTGAAAGAGGCTGACAGAGGCCGAAATAGACTGAAACAGGCTGGGAAAGGCTAAAATAGGCTGAAACAGTTGCTGCTGACAGCTGAAGCTGATTTTGTGCAGTGACATGCCTGCCTGACTGGAAGTGGCTGAGCTTTTGCCTTGCTTGGTTTGGCAGTGTCACACATGGCCCTCAGGCCTTGTACCTTAATCATGTTGTAAGAAAGCTAGGCTCTGGTCGTGTTGCAGCAAGACAGTCTGCTGCATGGCTCTTTGGTCTGGCATGTACATAGAAAATACTGACAACATGAGCACCAGGCAATGACTAACACAGTTGCGCATGTGAGATGCTCAGGGCTGTTACTCACCAGAGGGCTAGCCCTTCCAGCTGCTCCAGCAGCTGCTGCAGCTCCACTTGGTAGTGGGGCCTTACTAAGCCCCACACCCGCCTTGTGAATAACAGTATGGCTGAACTCAGCTGCCCTGCATAGGAGCCCATGAGGATCACAGATCTACCCGAAACACTTGTTCAAGCAGGATAGCATACAAGACTTTGCCTTTTATCAGGTGTTGGAGCCTGACACGAGGAAGCACTTTGACATTGCTCCAAGATTCTAAGTGAGGGCACTGCAAATGCACGCACTCTCTTGCTTTGTAGAGTGAATTTTGGACCCTTCAACAGCACACGCATCATCACATGATCATGAATTGCTACTGCCGCAAGTTTCATGTTGCTGTGTGTCTTGATGCTGACCTGACGGTGGCAGACAGAAACTTTGCAATGCGCTCCTGCAAGACTGGAGTCTTCAGGACCTCATTCACTGTGGGTCTCCTCTTGGGGTCTGTGCGAAGGGTCATGTCCACCAAGTCTTTGAGCCCTTTAGAGTAGGTAGAGGCTATGGGCAAATAGCTGCCCCTCACTATCTGCATAGTAGGCATTGTCAGGCAGATTGCCTTTTGAAGTAGGTGGTGGCTATAGGCAAGTAGCTGCCCCTCACTCTCTGCATCGTAGGCATTGTCAGGCAGATTGCCTTTTGAAGTAGGTGGTGGCTACAGGCAAGTAGCTGCCCCTCACTATCTGCATAGTAGGCAGGGTGGAGCAGATTGCCCTTCAGAGTAGGTAGTGGCTATAGGCACATAGCTTCCCCTCGCTGGTTGCAAGGTAGGGAAGGGAGGGCACATGCAAAGTTATGCTCATCCCTGTGCATGCTCGAGCAAAAGGGAGCACATGAACACACACACACACACCTTTGTGGCCAGCTGTCTCATGTTTGGGGCATCAAACGGATGTCTCAGGGTAGCCATCTCATACAATACACACCCCAGAGACCAAACATCACTCTGCAAGACAACACCAATATTCTCGCACTTGAAACGAAGGCGCGTGCACCAATGCTGCCACAACTTTCTGCATGACAGCATCAGTAGCCATGCGCTCTCAGCAAGGCTCATTTGAGCAAGCTGCCATGTGGGCCTGTTGAGCATGATGCCCCTTGAGTCTGATGAAGGGCATTCTACTTGTTTATGTGTGCACACGAGAAGCTGCTGCTTGCACGGTGTGTGCAGGACACTTGATACTGATGCTGCAGAGAATTGAGTGCTGCAATGGTTGAACGAGTGGCTGACTTTCATGGTCGACAGACCACCAACCTCTTCGACAGCTTGTTTTATTAGCTCACTCTCTGCTGTTGAGAGTGCTGATCAGCTGTCAATCGTGAAATTGCCACATGCTCAGTCATTGCAACATGCAGCATGCAGCAGATTTGGCTCCTGTCCACAGTCTCAGGCTCAAGCCTTGCACATGATGTGGAGGGCAAGAATGCTTGAGGCAGGTGCCTTTCATAGTGAGTGCCTTGCATCCAGCGGGCATGAGCCTGAACATGCGCACCTTTGCATTGTAGCCCCTGTTTTGGCAGATTTCAGGGCTGAGGTAATATGGAGTGCCGACGCCAGTCTTAGCCAGCTGCATGGTGCTACTCAACACCTTGGACACTCCAAAATCACCGAGTTTGAGCAGGCCACCAGCAGACATGAATACATTCTGCGTCTTAATGTCTCTGCATACAGCAGGGTTGCATTTGTGTGATGTCGCTCAGGATCAAGCGTTGCACCTGCGCCATAGCTTTCAACTACATTTGGCAGATGCTGATGCAACACCATGTGCACAAGTTTGATGATGTCTCTCTTTGGCTATGGTGATTGTGCTCATCTGCAAGTAAGTCAACTGGGTCTATCAGCACTGCTGTGCAGTGGCTGATGCAGGCGCACAAGAAAGGATGCCTGCATTCAGGACAAGGTGTATGCAAGAAGGGAGTCACCTGTGCAAGATCTTGCGGTCATGCACATGCTTCAATCCAAGGCAAAGCTGCACAAACCAGTCTAGCAGGACTGCCTCAGGTAGAACAGCCCCGTTCCTCTTCTTGAGGGCATTTGCCAGATCACCTGCCACAGGTCATTACAGGCAAGTCCGCAGATCAAGCAGGACGTGAGTGAAAGACGGATGTAACGATAATAAGGTGCAGTGCATGAGCTGCTCTCTGGTTTGCAGTAACCTTCAGAGCAGTAGTCCATCAGGATGCACAGCTTGCCCCCCGTCACAAAGGCCTCCTTGCAACTGACCACATTTGGATGGTGCAGGGCTTGCAGCACCTGCAGCATAATCGATCATGCATGCTCGTCCACCGTAGCGCACGCACAGCTTACAACGAGCTCGCTAGGTCAGGCGATACCTTTGCCTCCTGCTCTGCTCCTTCCCGTTCTGAACGCTGCATTCTAGAGATGTCAATCTCTTTAAGCACGTACTTCTGCCCGTCAGCTTTGCAGGTCACCAGGTACGCAGCTCCAAAGCTGCCCTTGCCCAACATCTGCCCTTTGATGTATCTGTCAGCCATGACGCTGACGATGTGGACACAGTCAGCTACTGGAATGGCATGATGTACATCAAGCTTATGTGATCGGCAGTCGCATGCGTCCTCCAGATCATGCTCACGCGCTGATGCCATGAAGTCCACTTCCTCAGCAGGGGAAAGGAATAATAAATGCCGTGGGGAACGAGACAAGCTTCTTCTTCTCTGTGGCTCCGAAATGCCAAAAGTGATGCACAGCTCCGAGGTCAATTGGTTGCGGAAACAACGAGGGTCAACTGATCGCTACGTTCTATTGTAGCGACACTCCATTCCAAGCAGCAAACAAATGCATTTGCGTGCCGTGACTCTGCTTTGCACCTGCCCTCGAATCGCCAGCTGATCTTTGAGCAACCTTGAGTAACAAGCGACCCGTGTCGACCGACTGTGAGGACTAGGGATCAGAACCGTTTACATCCAAGCACAGGGTTTGCAGTTTGCAACGAGGCTTGCTGCAAATCTTTGTTCGCGGGCTCGTTCAACCTCTGCGCAAGATCTGATGGACTTGCGAAAACGGAAACACACTCGTAAGAATCTTCTGGCCGGCAAACTTAGCGATCTCCGCGCTCGTCAGCCCCGACTTTTGCGTGACGCCAGTCCCATCGTGCAGGCAGCTCATCAGACGGTCTTCATGAGCCCTTGTTGGCTCCCAGTCAGTCAGAGGTTGCAGAAGAAGCTCTACCAACTTCTTACGACGATTCCACAAACAGTGAAAGGGCTATTGTGCCCCACAGCATCAACAAGTACGATTGGGAAGAGCTCTGGCGTTCACTGGTGGCAGGCTGTGTCCAGTCTTGCGCAAACGCTTGGAGTAAGATCCTTGGCACCCTGCACAAAGCTAGTCCACACTGTTGCAGTCAGACGCTGACAGTGTCAAGCTGCTGATACAGATGCAGTGGTGTCTTGCTTGAGCGGCATATTTCCGCGGACGGTGTCGCCTGCTCCTGTTGAGCTGACTCCTGAGCAGGTGGGTCACAAGAATTACTTCAACTAATCAAGACCTGGTATTGACAACACTCCCTATATGCAGGCAGAAAAGCTTCACAGCCTGCAAAGCCGCATTGCAGTCCAATATGAGCCCACAGATGAGCAGCATCAGGTGTGACACATGCTCTCTGCTAGGCTTATTGGCAAATATTTGTGTGTAGCTCTTTGTCTGACTGAAACCTGAGCTGTGGGCGCAGAAATTGCTGCGTCAGCTTTGGTCACATGCCTTCCCTGGTGAACCTTCTCAGCTGCAATCAGAAAAGTGGAAGGACATGGGATGGCAAGGCATCAACCCAGCTACTGATTTCAGAGGTGGTGGTCTCATATCGCTGCAGAACCTGCTGTTCATGGCAAACCAAAAGCCAGAGCTTTTTGCGATGTTGATGCATAAGACCAAAGGGAAAAGGGCACAGGACACCCCTCTCGAGGATGGGGGTAGAGGTGGGGAGTACCCCTTTGCAGCAGCAGGTGTCAATTTCAGTCATATGCTTATTGAAATGCTTGATTTGAGAGACCCTTCAAAGGTCCCTGCTTCTCCTGCTGGACAAGGCTTTCTAGAACTATTGAAGTTGGGTCCAGCCGCCTTTGATGAAGTGTACTGCCTAGGGTTTGAGCGTTTTGATGAGCTGTGGTTGCAAACTGGTGTTGAGTCTGGTGGGAAATGGGGCTATTTTGACTTCAACAGCATCAAGTCTAAGCTGCAACAAGAACTGACTAAGCAGCTGAGCATAAGGCCAAGGACTGTTGCTGAACTCAGGAGTCTGATGCAGTTCAGCTTTTAATTCCACATTGCACTTTGTACCTGGAAGTTGCAATTTGATCTCAACTCATTCTTGAGCAGTTCTGATGGCACGGCTTTGTGTGCATGGCAAGGTATTCTTACAAACGAGATGCAGCATGATCTTTACTGACTGAACAAGCTGTAGGTACACGAAAGCTGTATACCATGTCTGAGCTATACCCACATGCATACCCAGCATGGCCTCGAAAGCTGTTTCCAGTCAGTACATGCTTACAGAAAACATAGCCTGCGCAAAGTCTTCAAGTCACTGTGACAGCTGGCACAAGATGGTCCGATTGGCTAGCACAACTCCAGGATCTCAACAGAAGATTACTGACCGCAGAATTCGTGTAGGAACTGTGCTATGCTAATGCTGTGTGAAGCGTGGGGGTCCAGTGTCGACAGCACATAGTCCCGCTCCTTGTCTGACATCAGAATGTTGCAGGCTGCTGAGGCTGATAGAAGAGACCTCTCAGACACTGCTCCTGTGTGCTGCTCGTCAAACTTGCTCAACACCTGCACAATGCCCTTGCAGTCAGCTTGTCTGCTGCTAGGTGTGTGTGCACAGTTACTTGGAGATGTAGTGATGGTGAGCTAATGCCTGAATCAGCATCCATTTGAATGCAGGCACACAATGTGTCATGACAGAGCTAGTTTCACAGCCAAAAATGCAGCAGCTCAACACACAGCGTCACGCCTTCCGCCACAGAGTTTCCTCACAACATCATGCATGAAAGCAACATGACATCTGTTCCTCACATGAGAGCAACAGGACATCTATTGCCCTTGACATTGCCGCACTGCTTTCTTACAGCGCACAGGCACATGGCTCCCACACAACACGCAAATGCAAAAAAACATCAGGCAACAGTAACTTTATGCTGACCTGCTGCAGCTTGTGGCCCTGAGCAGCAAACTGGGTCTTCAGGTTGGTGATCATGTTGTAGGTGGAGGTGGCGTCCAGAGTGTTCTGGGTGTTGTCCACAGAGCCCAGGTACAGGGCGTAGTAGTCGCTGTGCAGCAGCTCTTTCATCAGTGCCTGGTAGTCAATCACCCCTGACGCCTGAGGGTCATACTGCAGCAAGCAAAACCAAAAGGACTTAGGCACAGAAGTACAGATGTACACAGATGGCAAGGTGTGTTTTAGTAGGTTCTGGAAAGTTAATTCTAAAAATAAAAAAAAGGAAGACAAAATACAAAGACAGTGCATGTTCAGCATGGATGGCAACATGACTGGCGCTCATGCACGCCTGACACCTGAAGGTCATGCTGCAGAAAGCATGACCAAATAGGCTTACACTGCCAAGAAATCAAAATGGGCCTGTTTGAAGCCGGCATCAGCATAAACACAGCACTGCAAATATGCAGACAGTGCAAGCTCCTCACAGACAGCAACATAACTAGTAGGTACAGCGCCTGCTGCCTGAGGGCCATACTGCAAGGAGCACAGCAGACATGAATGGTATCTAATGAGTGCGTGTTCTGTTTGTAAAGCAAAACTGCTAAGGAGTGCATGTGTGGATAGCAAGAAGTGTTTGGTACTCCTTCACCGCTGTAGTTTGTGGCTTGCTGCTGCACACACTACAAAGGGAAAAGAAAGAAATGAAAAGAAAAGTTTACGCTTTTCAGCAATCATAATGGGAGCCTCCTAAGGCGGCAGCCCGGAGCACACACTACAAAGGGTTGAGTGCCTTGACACAGTAAATGACACCAAGTTGCTTGGGATCCCACCATGGCTTGGGGACACGATCTGGCAGGACCAGTATTGCCATGTATTGCTGCCAACTGCTGCAATGCAAGGCCATGCAAGCCAACATACTGTCGCTGTATGCAGCAGGTAGCATGTTGCTGGACTTTGTAAGTGTACTAAGGCAGTGTACAATCAACACACAACCTTTACAGCAAGTGAGTGTGGCAGAGAGATGAGTCATACCCTGCAAAACAAGGCCAGCAATGAGTCATCATCCAGCTGCATTCCAAAGCTCTCAGTCATCACCCTGAAATCCTCAATGCCAATCTGCAAAACACACACATATGCTTCAGGACCACAATGCTCACCAGTACAGGTAGCTACAAGCTGTTGTATCCTCTGCAAGCCTGTGGAGTGCATAACATGTATAGCAACCTAGCGGCCATGCTGGTCCACTGCCACCCAAAATATGCATGCGCAACACATTACCCTGCACAGCAAAGTATGACACAGCATCCCAAGTATCCAACTACAATTCATTCCCTAATCATCAAAGTGCAACACATTCGAGAGAGGGTCGCATTACACTCCTTTGTGTCTCCTAGCTGATGACCCACAATCCACCAACAGAGAAGTGATACATTGTTCTGACAGCAAAAATGGGATGCCAGCATGGTATACACACACGGCACGCTCATACTGGCATGTCCAAACAACTGGTTTTCGCAGCAACATCATGCTCAGGGACGGCAGGGCTGCGATGCAAGATCTTCTTTCTGCAACAGTTTCACGTCCCCACACATGCATGCATGGATGCACACATCCCCACACATGTGAACCCCCACACAGTCCCCACACAGGTGAACCCACACAGTCCCCAAACATGTGTCCCCCCACACAGTCCCCACACATGCATACATAAAGGCAGACATGCCTGCTCCTGTGCAAAGCTGCAGGACTCAGTGAATGTCCACAAAAGCAGGGAGACATGTGTCTACTTGAAACGAAATCACTGGCTGAAGACTGCATTGCTCATGTACAGCCATGCATCACTGCATTGTCCGTTGATTGAAGCAAACTCACGTATCCGCGGCCGGCTGTGTCGTACATCTTGAACAGCTTCCTCAACATGAAGGCGTTGTTGTTGGCATTGCCAATCTTGCCAGCCAGGCGCTCCTTCATGTGAGTTATCATGTCTGACAGCCTCTTGCTGCAGCAGATACTCACGCTTAGCTAAATATGATGCTGCAACCAATACTCACACTCAGCTACATATGATGCTGCAGCAGGACAGGGTACCAAGGCAATTTTCACTGAGGGTATTACAAGGTGGCATGCGTCACAAACACAGAATATATACTCAGACGAGTGTTACAATATCAGAGCAAGGTGTCAATGCAGGGTGAGTGCACCAGGGTGGTGCACCGGGACAGTAGGACAGCACCTGCTCAAGACACTACACAATGCTGGTTGCATGGGAGCATACTGCAACAGCATACAGTCACAGGCACAATGCGAAACCAAACCTTGATCTGCAGCCTACATTGCTGCAAGGACTACTTCCTAAAAAATTCTGCTGTGCCTGTTCATTGCTGAGGCCAGGGTGCACATACAGCCCATGCAAGCACAGCTGGCAACAGCAGCATGCAAAGCCTCTCGGCAAAGTTTTGACACTCACTCGCCAACTCTCTGGAAGGCGCTGCTGTAGATCTCCTTCAGGTCTGCCACATCAGCAAGCATCTTGTTGCGCAGAGGGCGCCTGATGCGTGCCCCTGCTGCAAAGGGGGCAGCGTACTCTGTTCTGTATGATGTGATGAAGGGGTTGATACGGGCATCGCCCAGAGCCAGGGAGCTCTTGGGGGGCTTGGCGCTGTCCTGCTTGCCTATACGGCACACAGCTTGACTGTTTGTCAACTCTTCATGCATCTGTGTTTTGAACCTTGCTGGGAGTATGGGGATGCATGGGATTGAGGCAGGCACCAATCAATGACAAAGAAATCTTTGGAGGGACTTGGCGTGGTCCTGCTTGCCTGAGCAGCATATACAATCACACTCGGTTGTGATGCTAGGTTTGCTAGTGCACAAGTCTGTGATAGGTGTGATGGTCAGTGCAGCAGCACTCTTAGGAGCACTGGGTTTGTTTGGCCCAGCTGCTGAAGGCCAGAAAAACAAATTGTTGTGTGTTTGGAGGCTAAGACAGCAGGAGAAACTAGTGCCATCTATGGTGAGTGTTGAGCACATCTTTGTTTGCATGTCTAAGTAGTTGCGGCAGGCGTTCAACACACATCTGCACGCATGGATAGTCTTGAGGCCATAGCTGTTGCACTAAGATCTCTTTCTCCATCTGACAAACCCAGTGCCAACCAGTACCAGTCAAGAAGCTACAGGATCCAGCTGAAAGCAAGCAGAATCAGGGATGCAACAGCTGCCGTGAGCAGAATGCAAGCCAAAGCCAGAGATCCAGAAGCTGTACCCTTGGTCTGCAGCTGAGGCCACAAGTTGACAGGCTCATGCCTGGGCTTGTAGGTGTCCGGGAAGTTGCAAGGGTCCCTGGATGGCGTGCTGACTGGGGGCACGTAGGTCCTGGTGAACAAGAAGCTGCTTTGGGGAGGTTGCTTGGTCTGCAGCTGTGCTGGGATTGGAGTCTGTGCATAAGTCTCCATCAAACCTTGGATGTACCCCGTGTACCTGCATCATATTGACAGATACTGGCTTCAAAATAATGTGCAGAAGTGCAGATGGTCTATACTGCTAGGCGCTCGTCACGCGACTGCAGTAAAGTCATCCCTGGGCGGCATGTGCACAGGCGAGCAAAGGGTCCACGACGTGACACAGGCTTTCAGCCGAAGCGGCAGGTACAGACAGCCTCAAGAAATACACAGGGCACCTCGCTCACCCTGGCATCTTCAGTTCGGGTTCTGAGAAAGGCGTTGATTTGTTCAGACCGTACGTGTCAGTGAGAGGCATCCCTGTGCGGATGGCCGACATCTTTGGCAAAGTACTTCAAGATACCGAAGGAACCGGTTCGAAGACAAAAGGCAGGCGCGGTGGGAGGGAACGAAGACAACCTTGGGCACCTCCGTGTCGGGAGGCAAGTTAGGTCAAGCGTGCCACTGAAGTGTTTGTTAAACCCTAAACACTCGACCCTACACCCTAAACCCACATCACCATCCTGCATAGGTACCGGGTACATGGAGACGGGAGCAGAGCCCCAATTTGCAACCTAGCCAGCACTGTGCACAAGACTGGTCGAATGCACACTATGCGAGTCCAAGACATTTACATCATGCTTTATATGGTCGCTACCACCCCAGAGGTAGCCTTAGAGGTTAGGGTCTATGGATACATATATATTTACCTAATTGAGTCTATGCATATACATGGGACCTTGGATCCAACAGACCTACAGCACATGCATGAGATCCAACAGACCTACAGCACATGCATGAGAAAGGCTCACATCATCCTTTGCATCATGAGAGTGACTTTTGCAGAAGCAACATGCATGGATACATACATCCATATGGAAAACATGCTCATGAAACCCGGCCCTGCAACAATTATTGAGCATATTGGGCGTCGCACATTGACAATATCATATTCAAAATGACTGAAATGTATACGTTTCCCTACCTGCCTGTTGTACACATACTGTTGAAGGTCAGATTTGTTCCACTTCTATAATCATGCACAGACTCTTGACCACCAAATACAGCAGAAGCCATGGCACCAGTAGCCATAACCAAAGCAAGCAACATCACAACCACAAAAGACTTGCCAGTTTTCCTAACAATTCTGCCAATAATGAACACCCCAGCAAAAGAAGACACAAAATTGCACGAACCATAGATGTATGCATACTGTGCATTGATATTGCCATTGACAGCAAAAGACAATGTAGCTGCGCTACTGGAAAACAAGATCATGAGGATTGAGGTTGCAGCAGTGGCAAGGGGGTGAACCTGTAGTGTAAGAAGCAAGGGTCCCATGATGACCCCACCCCCCATGCCTAGAATAGCAGCCAAAGCACCCCCACACACACCCACAGCAGAAGCTACCGTCAAAGTAGTACGACTCCATTGTGTCTGTTGCTGTTGTTGCTGCTGGTATTGTTGTTCACTGGCTGTAAAAGACCCTCCTAATGTACTGCTTTGCTGCTCTTGGGATGCTAAATGTACAAAGAATGCTGATGCACCTAGTAACGCTACGGCTTGAAGGGTGTACAGTACCCAATAAGCAGCAGAGCACTGTCTCGTCTGCCCCTTTGCAAGCTGAAAAGCAGCAAACACGAGCCACATCACAAGCGCAGCGAGCAGCTTCCTTCCAGGCAACTGCTTCAAGGCATCTGTACACTGATCAGACCATCTGAGAGTGCTCCTTTCAGTCTTGGCTGGCTGTTGCAAAGCCCAAGTTGTCAAGCTTCCCTTTCCCGTCGTACCTCTACCATGTGATGAGTTGCCAGAGTCAGTGTCATGGCTAAGAAGAGGAGCGGCATCATCAGCTGAGTGGTTGCTGGAGGCTTGCGAAGCCTCAAAATCATCACTTGAGCTGCAGGTTTGCTGTCTGGGCGATGGCTCAAGTGCTAGCTCGGCCTGTGATGCATCAGGAGTGAAGGGAGTGAAAGGTTCTGAGTCACTTTCTGCTCTGATTCTGAGGGACTGTGCTGAGCTGTTGGTGAGGCTTGGCTGAAATGGGACCTCAGCTTTTGTTTTGTCCATATTGAGGTCCCAATTGATGTCTGAAGTAACATCAGCATGTGACGCCAATGGCATGGCAACGGCCAGATCCTGAGATGTACTGACAGCCTTCAGATTTGCAGCACGCAGTGAGCTGTCTGGCCTGGTTGGTTCATAGTCAGTTGCCATAGCTGAGACAGTACTGGCAGCTTTCGAGCCAGGCATGCTCAATTCGTCAGACACAGATCGCAGCAGATTGTGTACAGAATTTGCTCGCTCAGCATCTTGTTGATCTATCTGGATCAGATGCAATTCAAGACTGCCTGCTGGAGGAGGTTTGCACTCGATGCGGTATAGCTTGAGCCCCTTGGCTGCTGTCTTGCATGTCAAGTATGACAGGAAGCAAACGAGGCCAATGGTGATAAGCCACACTGGGAGCATGTGGTTCAGGATCACACCTGCAACATGCAGACAAGTCAGTGTAGTCACTATGTCAAAGTGACAGGCGTGCACAGATGTTGACATCTTGACTTTGCTGCTGGATCTGTTATTAGGGATACTGACAGTAAGCAGCAAATGCCGTTTGCCAGAGGGCCTTCAGAGTGCAAATAGTCAGGGATGAGCGCACCTATACTGGTACCTAGCAGAAGTGACGGGATCAGCACTAGGACAAGATCATACTGTATGAGCGGTTTGTCTGGATGCTGTGGGTGCGTCTGAAACAGGGCAAAAGAGGCACCTGCAATAGCTCCACCAGTGATGATTGCTTGGGAGGTTGCTGCTGAGACCTTGACGCCTGCAGTGGCAAGGCAGTAAAGCAGAGAGCGCTGGTCAGGTTGATATGCTGTTTGTATCTGCGCCAGGACTTACTGAACTCCAGGAGAGAGTTGAAAAGCGGCACAAATAGTGCTCCTCCACCTGCTCCAGCAGCATTAGACAATGCCCCAACCTGCAACAGAGCAGTTGAATGTTGTACTCCTTTCCCTGTGAAACTGGGTTTGCAACATGCAGGATGGCTCACCACTGTGACCATGCACACTGCTGGAATGTTTCGATCCAGATGGGCAAAGAAGCTCTGGCTGATATCTGAGGCTGCAAGCAAAGTCCTTCGCATACAGTCCTGCAGCAGGGTATGCTCCCTGCAGGAAAGGAGGCCAGGGCATGAATCAGCGGCTTTTGGTGCAAAACTTGCACTCAATGCAAGTGCAATAAATCATAAATCGCAAATCGCGGCTCGGCGCCCGCAAGTGGGCGTGTAATGGGCTTCAACAGGTTACCTGACAGTTCTGTTTGAGGCCTCGCTCAGCTCTTCAGTGGTGCAGGAAACTTTTTGAAACACCAACAGACTTGTAAGAAGCGTTAGCAGCGCCATCTGAACGAGCTTGGGAAATCTAAGCGTGACCATATGTAGGTTCGTGCACGCCATGCAAAACGTAGTCGTTGCCAAGAAATCACACAGAGCGAGCTGTGTGCAGAATGAAGTGCACCTTATCCCATAGTGCTTGATAATATCGCTGCATGCGCATCGAATAGTTGCGCACCGAATGATTGCGCAGGCGTTTTACCGCGAAGCATTTGTCACATGCAATAGAAGGTGGTATCATTAGTAATTGTGCTGGGCGTGCTTCGTGCTGCGGAATGTAAAGTTTGCTGCTGCAACTGTTAACGTTTAGCTGTACGTCATGCATTGCAGCATAGGGCAAGCATAGGGCCTGGACTTGTGCTTGGCCTGCAGGTCTTTAGGTGTGCACAAATGATGGTGCGGAGAGATGCTATGAATCACGAGAGATCTGCACAGACTCTGCGCCTGCCTTTCTGTGCTCAAAAGCGTTGATAGACTGACGCATAAAATCTGCAACTGTCTACCTCATTGTGCTTCTCCGCGCCGTCCTGCTCAACGTGGCAACCCGACGTCGGTGATATAGCGCACAAAGCTAGGTTGCGCAAGAGCAGGCGGCAAGCGCGATCGTTTTGTTCGCAAACAGCACATTCACGGAAATGGATAACTCTTCTCCTCTCGTGAACAGTGAGGCTTACGCGGCTGAGCGGAAAAATGAGGACTTTGCAATGCTTAGACAAGCAGCCATGGAGCGCACTGATGCATCGTCACGGCATCCGACAGTCGCCCTTCCAGGTTCAGTATTCAAACGTGGCCACGCAGACTGCAACTTGATCAGTGCAAGTCACTGCCAAAGTGCCGCACAAGAATGTGCATGAAACGGCAATTTTGCCTGATACCAGACATCCCATCTGTTCTGACACATTTTGCTTCGCTACAGCGAACCTGAAGGGAGAAAAAGCATCTGACACCACAGATGTTGACGTTCGTCCGGCCAACAAGCTTGGTCGTGACACACGAAAGAAGATCGTGGATGAAGCTCTTGCTACCAAAGATCAGGACCAATACCGGTTTCTCAAGCTCATCAAGGATAGGATGGATGCGTGAGTGTTTGTCTCCCTGCACATCGCTATCGAGAGCTCTTATGGTTGGTGTTATGCTACATGTCTTACAGCATTTGTCTCACACGCTTGGAGTACAATGCAGGGTGGGCATTGCACCATCAACAGTGGAAGTCAGATTCGAGGATTTGCACATTCAGGCAAAGGTGTTTGTGGGCGCCAGGGCGCTGCCTTCGGTCCTCAACTCGTACAGAAACTTTTTTGAGGTGAGTGTGCAACAACAGTTAGCATCACCAGGTTGCTTGTGAGCCAGCATGGTCAGGCAATGCAGAGCACACAGAATACACATCTCAATCTAAATGCTCAACACAGACTCATAACTTTGAAGTGCAACCTAGTTGGTTGGCTGGAAATTCCTCCTCCTCTTCCTATCCAGCTCAAGAGTCACGGTCAAAACACTGCCATTGCTGAACTATTCCAACACCAAACTTTCCTGTGCGTCTTTTGTGGATATGCTGTGCAATAGCTCATGGCTGTTGATGTGAACGTTCACCACAGCTTGCATGCTTGCTTGAATTGCAGGGCTTGCTTCAGACTCTTCACCTCCTGAACGTCAAGAAGCGCAAGTTCGTCATCCTGGATCAGCTGAGTGGGCGCATCAGCCCGGGGCGCATGACCCTGCTGCTGGGCCCCCCAGGCTCTGGCAAGAGCACCCTGCTTGCTGCCCTAGCTGGCAAGCTGCGCAACAGTGATCTCCAGGTGCGCTTTGCAAGGTCGCACACTTGTACATGCAGGGTGTGGTGCCTGACACATGTTTGCAGAGTTCCTGACTGTTTGTGCCTGATGCTTGTCTGTGGGTTTTCCATTGCTTGCTTTGTGCCTGATACATGTTTGTGAGATCCCAGACGCATGATTGCTTGCTTTGCACCTGGTCTGTATCTCGATGCATCATTGCTTGCTGCAAATCTGGAGTACAGCTGTGGGACTCCTGATGCGTCATTGCTGGCTTCAAGCCTGGTACAGCGGTGTCACAACTGAGTAATGACTCACTCATTCTGTTTACTATATGCTGTAAAGCATAGTCAGCTGGACATGCACCATCACTAACATCACGGCTACCTCAACAGGCTGCATTGCCAAGCAACATCATTGAAGCTGCTCACTTCCTACAATGTGATGTCCCTAGTCCCTTGGCTTCCTGCGTGAGCAGCAAGCTGTCTGGTCCTTGAAGCTGTGCCAAACCTTATCTGTCTGTGTGCTTGTGCTTGTGGACGTCTCTGTGTGCAGCAACCGTTTGATCCTGAAGCTTGCATTCACACCTTTTGGTGCATGTGCTTCTTGTAGGTGAAGGGCAGCATCACATACAATGGCCACACCTTTGATGAGTTCATTCCTGAGAGGACCTCCAGCTATATTGACCAGCAGGACATCCACCTGGCGGAGTTGACAGTCAGGGAAACCTTTGACTTTGCTGCACGCTGCCAAGGCACCGGTCACAAAGCTGGTATTGTCCCTGCTCTTCTCAGTGCATCACAGTTGCACCCATATACCATACAGAGTGTTGATAACCACAACAGCACCAATCAAGAAGCAACAACAGTCAAGTCGTCCACAACAACCAGCATTCGATCATGTTGCAAGGAAGGGAACATTGCAATCGCAAGCCAATCTCAAGGTGCATCAACCATTATCATGTGGTCACATGATGTTGCAGACATCGCAAAGCTGCAGCCAGAGTCCACCTGTACACTCTGACATGCATTGACCAAGCAGTGTTCATCTTTACGCTGCAAACATGACACAGCTACAGCCAGAGGTCAAATGTGCATTTGATCAATCAGTGTTCATCTTGGTCATGCTGATGTTGCAGAGACAAGACTTGTCCTGCACGCACCTAGCTCATCATGAGCAGGAAAGCAAGTTCATTGTTATTGTCATTATCATTGTTGCTTTATCATTATTATTATTACTATTATTATAATCATTATTATTATTATTATTATTATTATTGTTTCTGTTATGATTATTATGTGTACTATTATGCTGATGTTGCAGAGGAGCTAGCTGAGTTGAGGAAAAGGGAGAAGGAGCAGGGTATCCAGTCCAACTGGGAGATTGACTCCTTCATGGCAGCCAGTGCCCTAGAGGGCAAGAGGGAGTCCATTGTCACTGAGTACATACTGCGCATCCTGGGTCTAGATGTAAGCACCCTCACCTGACAGCAAGCCTCACTGAGTATATGCTGCGTATCATGGGCCTAGATGTAAGCATTCTCACCTGAGAAAAGAAAGAAAAGAGAAGACTACGCCTTTTGGTGTCAAGTTAATGAGAAGCCAAGTCTTATACCAGGCTGCCCAGGTCCTCATCTGACAGCAAGCCTTGTGTAATTTATTTGATGGTCTGGTATGTATGTGTCCTGGTTGTGCACATCAGAGGCTGCGCTGGCTTGCCCACTTCCTGGTGCAGTGGTTGTGCCAATGGTGTTGCATTTATGATTGATACATCAGAGCCATGCAAATGCTGGCAACTTCTGCCTTTACTTGCTGTGGTTCTGCCTTCCCTTGATGCGACTTCTGCCTTGTTGCAATGTCACACAGACATGCATGTCTGTCCTGCATTGAACTTTTTTGCAACAAGCTTCATGAAAATCACATTTTTCAATGGGTTTATTGCTTTCTTCTTACTTGCTTGTTTGTTTAGTCTGTTTGCTGATGCACGACTACTGTGCAGGTGTGTGCTGACACACCAGTGGGGAGCGCTATGATCAGAGGCATCAGTGGTGGTCAGAAGAAGCGCGTCACTACAGGTAACACCAACACTAGGCTGTTGAGCTTTTCCCAACAAGTGATACCTTCCCAACATGCTGTCAGCTGCACATACCAGCTGGCAAAAGGCAGCAGATAAGCTTGTGATCAGTCTCTAAAGCAAAGTGTGTTGCCTCTCCTGGTGTTTGTGTTAGAGGTTTTCCTTAGTAATGTGGTGCCCTGATCTGCGTATAATATTGTCAACTCGTGTTGTATACGGTGTATGGAGGTGGTACAATCTGACGGTGACCAATATCTTATACAGTAGAAACAGTTGTTATCGGTCCCAAGGCATGTCTTGAGTTGATACATACATGGGACCATGCCTGCTTCAAAAGCATGTCACTTGAGTATGAACAGTGTGCACCACCTTTGGGACAACGCCCTTGATCTCATGCACAAACAAGAGCTCCTGGGAACCTGCTCACATAATACTGTTGAACCTTACCAGGTCATGTGCCTCTGCGTCACATGTGCCTCTGCGTCACACTATGTGACAGAAATGACGTTTGACCACACCACACCACACCACACCACACCAAACCACACCACACCACACCACACCACACCACACCACACCACACCACACCACACCACACCACACCACACCACATGTGTCATTGTTATCTCACTGCAGGTGAGATGATGGTCGGGCCCAAGAAGACGCTGTTCATGGACGAAATCAGCACCGGCCTGGACAGCAGCACCACCTTCCAGATTGTGAAGTGCATGGGAGACTTTGTGCACCTGAGGGAGGGCACCGTGCTCATGTCTCTGCTGCAGCCTGCACCCGAGGTCTACAACCTCTTTGATGATGTCCTGCTCCTGTCTGAAGGTGAACCCCCCCATTACTTAAATGTGCTGCAGCCTGCACCTGTTTGGTGATGTCCTACTCCTGTCAGAAGGGGAATTCCCAGATGCACAAGTGTGCTGCAGCCTGCACCGGTTGGTCGAATTCCTTCTGTCTGTCTGTCAGAATGTGAGGTCTCAGATACATAAATACGCTGCAGCCTGCACCTGTTTGTTGATGTCCTCCTGTCAAAAGGTGAGCTCACAGATGCGCAAGTGTGCTGCAGCCTGTGTTGTGTTGTAGTTTGCTGTGTTGTCCTGGGCTGGGCTGGGCTGGGCTGGGCTGGGCTTTGTTGTGTTGTGTTGTGTTGTGTTGTGTTGTGTTGTGTTGTGTTGTGTTGTGTGTTGTGTTGTGTTGTGTTGATCATCGTCATTGTCATTGTCATTGAGGTAGGTCTTGAGGCTGTCTTGACCACACATGTAGCGAGTACCATGTTCCATGGACCTATAGAATTTGATGCTGTCTTGCTGTCTTGACTACAAATGCAGGTCACATCATGTTCTATGAAATTTGTGTTGTGCATGTAAGTTATAACACTAAGTCGCACATCTGCAGTGTTTGAGGCTCTTTTGGTTGCACATGCAGGTAACATCGTGTTTCATGGGCCACGCGAGGATGTGGTGGAGTTCTTTGAGTCCTGCGGCTTCTGCTGCCCAGAGAGGAAGGGAGTGCCGGACTTTCTGCAAGAGGTCACATCCAAGAATGACCAAAAGGTCAGCCTGCTGATGCATTCTCCACAACCTGGCACAATCTACCCTGGTCACAGCAAGACATTGTCAAACTCACTGCGAGTGTATGTTTATTTCGCTGCATGTCACATTGCATGATCATGCATGTTGTCTTTGTTCAAAGCATGAGATTAGGTCACATCATTGTATAATTTTTCATTGTGTTGTATCATGTGGTGTCAAAATCAGACTAGCCTGTGTCATACACTACATAACAGTTTAGCAAGTATGAACTCATCCTCTTTTGTGTATGCCAGCTATACACAGCTGCTTTACTGAAGCACTTGGTGTGCTATTTGGCCCAGATTTGATGCCGCCTTTGCATCGCTGCTGCTGTATCACATCATGAGCGTCTTTCGTCTGGACTGCTTGCTTGTGATGTGCGTGCTGGGCTTGCAGTTTGACTGGAAATGGGTTGAGTTTGGGATTGCTGCTCATGTTGTCTGTGCTTGCTTTGCAGCAATACTGGACGGGATCTGGGGCCTGGAGCTATGTGCCAGTCGCCAGCTTTGCTGAAGCCTTCAAGAAGCACAAGACAGGTCTCAAGTCTGCAGAGGGCTTGGCAGTGCCCTTTGACAAGACCACCTCCTCCAAGGATGCCCTTGTCAATGAGAGGTTCTCCCTTTCAAGTAGGCAGCTTCGAAGGGCAATGAATGCCTTTCAAAAGCACTTCTGCCTGCGTGTGTTCTTCCTTGTCAGACGAGCTTCTACAGGGCAGGGCTGCTTGAGATGCCCTGCTCTGAGGCCAGTGCGATGGTAGTCTGTCACTGTTGCTTCTTGCACCACACCAAACTGGCATGTCAGATCTGTTTTGTTGGATCAGGAGAAGAAGCGTCTGGATATGTTTGAGGCTTGTTATCACCAGTACTGTGGTCTTCTGAATACTAAACACTCCCTCCCTCTCCTCTCCCTGTCCCAGGGGGGGGGAAAGCAAAAAAGCAAGAGTACAAAGTGCTTCTGTTGCTGCAGACATGCAGGCCTTCAAGGCCATGATGCGGCGTGAGACCACGCTCATCCAGCGAACCTTCTTCGTCTACATCTTCAAGGCTGTCCAGGTCAGACCCTACACCTCAAACCCTGCTCCTTGCACGCCACACGTCATACAGACCCTACACCTCAAACCCTAATTTTTGCACTACGCACATCATACAGACGTCATACAGATAGCCTCACTCTTGCATTTCACACACAGTCGGATCTGCATGTCACTGACCCCACGGGAAGAAATGAATTCAAAAGAATGACCATACTAAATGTTGACAGCCCCCTACGGCGGCCACCTAGTGAAGCACTCACGGATGAAACTGCACACATGCCAGCATGCAAAGCCCAAGTTCATCAGAATGACAGTCACATTGGTCAGCTGCTGTGACCTGCATCATGCATTTCACAGCCAGATGCCCCCAAGTTCAACCTTTTGGTTTGATGGTGTCAGTCAAGTCGTGTGGAGCAATTTCTTGCATCACAGGCAATTTACCCTGTCATGCCAAACTTTGGTCTTGAAAGGCGGCAATGCTAGCGCCAGGCTCAAGGAGGGTGCTCATGATGATTGTTGCTGTCCCAGTGAAATGCTCACCTTTCAGAGCATTTCCCAGGGAAGGCTACAGTCATCATGAGCAAGTTCCTTGAGCCTTGCTATGCTGTATTGCAGCCTTGTGTTCTCAAGGCGGGTGCTCATGATGATTGCTGCCCTCCCAGTGCAATGCTCACCTTTCAGAGCATTTCACAGGCATGGCAACAGACATCACGAGCAAGCTCCTTGAGCCTTGCATATTGCAGCTTTGTGTTCTCAAGGAGAGTGTTCATGATGATTGTTGCTATCCCCGTGAAATGCTCACCTGTCAGAGCGTTTTGCAGGCATGGCAAGGGTCATCATGAGCAACTTTCTTGAGCCTATGCTGTGTTACAGCCTTGCGTTGTTCAGAACAAGTTTGCCACCACAGCATGCACTGATGGCATGATGCCAATTTTTCCAAGCTGCATGCTATCAAACAGGCTGCAATCATGCATGCTGTCTTAGCCTATTGTGAATACACAAATGCATGGTCTGCTGGACGCAGCTACATTTATGGACTGTGTGAATTTTGTGCTAGTATAACACTTTAAACAATAACTGCATGTCTGCAATGTCATCTAGGGTTTCAGCTCTAGACCCATATCCCCAAACCCTACGTGTGTGTCTTCATAGGCAGCCATAGTGGCAATCATTGCAGCCACCCTGTTTCTGCGGACCCACCTCCACCCCAACAGCATAGCAGAGGGTCAGCTCTACTCCGGGTTCCTCTTCTTCAGCCTGCTGCAGATGTTCTTCAGCGGGATTGCAGAGATGACCTTTGCGGTGAGCATTCATTCATTCATTCATTAGATTTTAAGGTCTTGGGGCCAACCATGACCAATGGACCAGTAGTCTGAAAATGTCAAACAAAATATCAAATTGTTCTAAGCACTTATGAAAACATAATGTTCACACCTGACACACTCTAAGCTAAAACTAAAGGCTATGTAGGAGCACTCTTCTTCTTCTTCTTCTTCTTTGTCTTCTTCTTCTTCTTCTTGACAACAGCTTCCTGTCGCCTCTGTGCTACCAGTTGTGTGGTGCATGCTGCTAGTACACTTGCCACCTCAACAAGCTTCCAGTCCAGTTTGACTGCGGTCTGCCTATTCTTCCCTATTGTACTGCTGATGAGCATGCATTAGTTGCATTTGACAAATTAGCCGTTTGATGTGGCCATGGCGTGTTGACTACAGGCGCCTCTGTATGACGCTATTGCATTGGCCTCTGTTGCACTGGACATGACTAAGTAGGGGTTGCTTCAGTAGTTGACTCGGGGTGCTGTTAGGTCACCTTCACCTGGTGTTTCTTTACTTCAAAGTTTCATAATTGTGTCCTGCTGCTCTGCTTGTTCCACTCAAGCAACGCCATATCTTGCTTTTCTACAGCTGTCATAAACATGTTACGTAGAACAACACACTGTCGCATGGTGTGTGCAGATTGAGCGCCTGCCAGTCTTCTTCAAGCAGAGGGACAACTTCTTCTTCCCTGCCTGGACGTTTGTCATACCCACCACGCTCATGCGGCTGCCGGTGTCCTTTGTGGAGTCGCTGCTGTGGACGGTCATCACCTACTTTGAGATAGACTTGGCGCCTACTGCGGGCAGGTACGCATAACTGTACCATGTCTGTGTGTTTGTGGGCGCCGAGGTGTGTCTGTCTGTCTATCTGTCTGTCTGTGCATGGCTCTGTCTCATGTTGTCATTTCACTGTTGGTCTACATGGGTCTCAACAACTTGTTGCCTGCCCATTTGACATCACCACTGTGTAACAAAATCTGGCTTTGATTGCATCTGTAAGGATGCCTTTGCATCACAACCACATGGCGTTCATGTGCATAACAAACCTCCAAGCTCCATTCAAGCAATACGTGCCTCTCACTACAGCTTTGCTGTCTTCTGCTGCTGCAGCTCCAAGCTGCTGCCTCAGGAGGCTCCGGCTAACATACCTGAAAAGCGTCAACTTCTCTCTTCTCTGCTGCTGCAGGTTCTTCGTGTACTGGCTGATCCTATTTCTGGTGCACAACATGGCCATCTGCCTCTTCCGAACCATCCGTGCCCTGGCACGTTACCCACCTGAAACCCGTGAACCATACTTTCTTCTGTTGTTGCAGGTTCTTTGTGTACTGGCTGATCCTGTTCCTGGTGCACAACATGGCCATCTGCCTCTTCAGAACCATCGGTGCCCTAGCGCGTGATCTTGTCGTAGCCAATGCCATTGGTTCCCTTGCACTGCTAGCCATCATGATGATGGGGGGCTTCGTCATCCCCAAGGCGTCCGTGCATCCGTGGGTGGTGTGGGTGTACTGGATCGACCCCCTGCAGTATGCCCAGAGAGCGCTGATCATCAATGAGTTCACGGCATCCCGGTGGGGGGCGCTGGGGCCCCAGCTTTTGAGCCTTCGGGCCTTCCCCAACCACTACTGGTATGTCTTTATCTTGTGCTTACCACTCTATGTGTTCAGGGTATACATCCTAAATGATCTATGTGTTCAGGGTATACATCCTAAATGAAACCCTCAACACAACAAGTCAGAAAACTTCTAGCCAAGCCAGCATGTCTGATGAGTCACCTTTGGCCTCACACCTCAAGATTGTGAAGTGCCAAGCAAAGTGGACTGAGATTTCCAATCCAATATTGCCTGTGACCTTCACATGCAGGAATCTCAGTCATTATCTGTTGCCTCTTCTGATGAGTCCTAGACACAGGAACTGCAAACTGACTGATTGATCAAAAATGTGAACCATGCCTGTGTCAAGCGCCAAAGAATGTTGTATTGCATTGTCATGCAATACTATGGCTTGAAGCAATCAATAGCAATAACAACAGCAGTCACAATGATTACGGCATGTAACAAGCATTGCTGACCCCCCCTGCAGGTGGGTATGGGTCAGCGTGGGCTTCCTGATCGGCGCCATCATCCTCTTCCATGTCATCATCATTCTGGCCCAGAAGGTGCTAGGGCCCTTGGGCAAGAATGCAGCAGTTCTGTCAGAAGAGGCCCTGCGCGCTAGGGACGTTGCCCTGTACGGTCAGTCTGGCAAGGGCAATCTGGATGACACAGTTGTAGATGTCGACGAGCAGGTATGGGTTTGCTGCTGCCACTGATGAGGAGACACTGTTCCTGCCTGTGCATCTGCTCAGCATGTGCTGATCCTTTTGTACAGACAGGTCCATGATCACCTTTGCATCTGCTGAGCGTGTGTCAATCTTGTTGCAGCAACAGCATCAGCAAACATTCCTTGCCTGCGCATCTGCTCAGCATGTGCTGATTCTGTTTATGGACAGCACCAACTGACATTCCTCGCCTGTGCATCTGCTGAGTATCTGCCAATCTTGTTGCAGAGACAGCACCAGCTGACGTTCCTTGCCTGTGCATCTGCTCTGCATGTATCAATCTTATCGCAGGGACAGCACCTGCCAAAATTCCATCTGCTGCGCGTGTGTCAATCCTGTTGCAGAGACAGCACCAGCTGACACGTGCTGCCTGTGCATCTGCTGAGCGTGTGTGCATCTGTCGCAGAGGCGCAGCAGGCGCAGTCTTGCCCTGAGAGGAGCCTCAAGGGGGGACCTCACAGGCAACAGCTCTGCTGCCCTTTCCAACCGCCGCCTGAGCCTAGAAAAGGCACAGTCACGAAAGGCAGCCAGCAGCCAGAAGGCACTGGATAGTAGGCAGACCTTAGAGGGCCATGGCATCGCCGATGGGCACCAGAAGCCTCCTGGGACCGCTGTAAACCCCCTTGCTGATGAGGAGACTGGGCAGATGCACCTGGACACTGCTATGGAGACTGGTGACCTGGCTACGCACAGTCAAGCAACCTCCAACAATGCTGGTGGGCTTTCTTTTCACTTGCTTGTCATGAGCCAAAATCTCTCGAAATCATTACTTAAAAATATAAAAAAGAGCATATTTGGCGTGTAGTCGTTGAGGGTTTGTCTAATATGTCCAGTGTGTGTGCAGACAAGCTGAGGAGTGGGGGCGATAGCATGCGCAAGACTGGCAACAGTTTCAAGGAAAGCAATGTGGAGAAGGGCATGGTGCTGCCTTTCACCCCCCTCACCATGACCTTCCATGACGTCCACTACTTTGTAGACTGCCCTCCGGTAAGTCACATGCCGTGTGTTGTAGGGCAAAATCCCACATTGCGCATTAGATGCCCTATAGCTCATTGTACCCTGCTGTACCATGCTGTGACTCATGAACCAGTCAGCCACTCTTTCTGTCCAGCTTCATGCACCGTTAGTTGAACCCACTCTGTGCTAAGGTTGTTGCATTGCAGCAATTGAGGCAAGGTAATCACAGGCACTGCTGATGTGCAGCTAGTCACAGCCGCACAGTTTCGTCCGTCTTGCAGTCATCATTGCTTGCATGTTGACTGTGCAGCCAGTTTCAATGGGCTCTCTTGGCAAGTGGCTCCCTAGTGTTGCAGGACCAAGGGTGATGCATTTGTGCCTGCCCCTTTTTAGCCAAACCCCTGCCCTGTAGTTGCTGCACCCCTGCCTTTCTGTAGCCACCCCCCCGCCCTACAGTAGTCACACCCTTGCCCTTTGGCAGCCAAGCCCCTGCCCTTAACAGCCGCACCCCTGCCCTCTGGTAGCCAACCACATCATGTCCACATGGCTGTGCTCTTGCAGGAGATGCAAGGCAAGGGTCTGTCCAACGTAAGTGAGGTGTCTGGCAAGCACCTGCTGGAGCTTCTGAGGGGCATCAGTGGGGCTTTCAGGCCTGGGATTCTGACCTGCCTTATGGGAGTGTCAGGCGCTGGAAAGACCACACTCATGGACGTCCTGTCTGGCCGTAAGACTGGTGAGTGCTTGGACATGTATCCTTGGACATGTGTGCTTAATACATGTGCTTGGACATGTATGCTTGGACGAGAGGTGTGTGTGTGTGTGTGTGTGTGTGTGTGTGCGCTTGTGCTTGTGCTTTCAAGCCAGTGTGCTTCCAAGACAGGGTGGATGGTGAAGTCAGGATGGCAGGAAGCCAGGCTTGTGTTGTGCTCCCAGCTTCATGCAATTCTCAATTGTCTGTGTCAGATGTTGGCGCGGTGCAAGTTTCCATGCAAACGTCATCAAAAGCAAGTGTTAAAACCCAGTATGCTGATGCTGTGTACCTGACTTCATGCATAATTGCAGGCGGCGTGATCCAGGGTGACATCCGCATGAATGGCTACCCAAAGGAGCAGGCCACATTCGCTCGTGTCAGTGGCTACGTGGAGCAGTTTGATGTGCACTCGCCCCAGACCACAGTCAGGGAGGCTCTGCTGTTCAGCGCCCAGCTGAGGACCCGGGGGGAAACCACTGAGGTCATCACTGCCTTTGTGGATGAGGTCATGGACCTGGTGGAGCTCCACTCCTTGCGTGATGGCCTGGTTAGTGCCTCTGCCTCTTGTGCATGTGGCCAAGCATGTGTAATAAGCCTGTATGTGCTGTCCACCTGTTGTTTCTGTTGCTCAGCTGGAATCTCAAAGGCATGCCTGTCCCAAGGTCAGTCCCAACAGGTGTCCCATTCACCATACTTTGTCCATGAAGATGATGCGTGTCAATGACGCAGCAGATCTTTCCCACACAATTCCAGGCTCTCTTCAAGGCACCCCAATGTGCGCAAATCAGTGCTGACTGATCATGCACTGATAACAGCAGACGCAAACCACCATTGTACACATTGTGATAATAATAATATTTTTCTACGCTTTCCAGCTCATGATGAGCTAGGTTTGTGCAGGACAAGTCTTGTCTCTCCAGAGCAGCTTGTCTTGTGCACCCCTGTAGTACCTACTGATCAGTTTTGATATTCGCGCAGTGCAACATCACTGAAACAACTAGACCTAGGCCAGCCAGGTGGGCAACTAGCCTTGACTGCACCAAACAAAAGTTTCGTAGGCAATCTATCATTAGGCATCCTGATAACATGACCTAGCCAAGTCTGTCCCTGAATCTGAATGAGACCAACTGTAGGGTCAATATAACCTATCCAAGAAAAACGCAACCGCAACACCGGGACTACACAACGTCCAACGTTCCTTGCAAAATCATGTTTGCCCAGACTATTCCCGGATCTGAGAAAACCATGGACGAGTTCTGGAACGAACCCCTCGAGAAAGTCCAGGATAATTGTTTTCGATGTATGGGCAACGGCCTCAACCGACAACAAGCTCTCAACGCCTTTGACTCCGATCCTGAGAGCTTCAACGATGCTTTTGCAAACGCATGGAAGCGCTTGAGCGACGAACGTAAAGCGCAAAGATTGCGCCGGAGTATGGAGACGATGACTGAGACAAGCCTACTCACAATGCGGGTTGATCACAGCAGCAACCAGCGCACACTTCATGACATCGATGAAGAACTTCACGACCGCACAGTTCGGGAACGCATCGCGGCAGCAGCTGTACGAGCTATCGAGAACGACACCAGGAAGTCTTGGGACGATTCCTTGCCGGAATCAGACAGGTTCCACACCTTCTGGAAAAGATGTGACCGGTTCGTCCGGCACGGCGAAAATTACTTCTGTTTTGATCCTTCCAGTAACTCCTCTCTTTTGACTTATGACTTTCTTTGCAACACAAGCAAACAGCCTACTCTTTCAGCAGTGGAGGGCGAGCAAGCGTGTATGAACAGAGTCAAAAATGCAAAGCAGCTTGCATGACACGTTTTTGCCACATAGTCCAAACCTTTTTTTGTTCTTGCCTTTCTGGAAGTAACCCATTACGGGGTCCTCCTCCCTTCAAGTCCCCAATTTGACGTATCTCTTCTTAACCTCTAACATTAACCTTCAGCGCTGCTGTCTGCGCCTACTCTTAGAAAAGGTCGTCACCCATTTCCATCGCAGCACCAACAGCTGTCCTGCTTGTCACTGTACAAAGCTCTCTTGGATGTTGTTCAATGAAGTAAGTTATGAATCTTCACCACATCCACTGTGTTCCCAAATCTTTTTGACACATGTCTCTTTGGTTCAATCAGCAGTCCAAAACACTGTTTTGCAGAGGGCTGAGCGATCCCTTCAATAGTTTGTCATTGCATCATCAGTTGTTCTTCTGATCGTGACCATGCAGTCTCAATGTAATCGCACTCAAATCCATCTATTCACTTATTTATGGACCTCTATCAACACATCTATCAACGAACAAAGATTGGGTAGCTGCAAACCATGCTGACACAGCGCATTCATTCCACTCACCATGAACATGCTTCACTCTGTGTTTTTGACTCAGCTTTGTTGTGCAATTTTGTCACTGGTGAATGGGCCTCCATCAACAGTAAACTAAACAGTAAAACCTTAAACCCTAAATACGGTACACGCTTTGTGGTGGACTGCGCTTGGCGGACGAGTGAGGGACAGCAGAAACGGATGGTTGAGATGCACCTAGAGATGCAGGTCTTTTGCCTTGCAGCTGAGACTCCAAAGATAAGATGTTGCATAATTGCACACATCATGCAGATACAAGACGCCCACTGGATCATCTGCATGAAACTAGCACATCACATACCTGGGCAGCCTGGTACATTACCTGGCTTCTCATTAAATTGACGCCGAAAGATGTAGTCTTTTCTTCTCTTCTCTAGCACATCACATTTCTGACTTGTGCCCGACCAGCTTTGCGTGCAATGCAATGCAGGTGGGTGTTCCCGGGCAGACTGGTCTGTCCGTTGAGCAGAGGAAGCGGCTGACTATCGCAGTGGAGCTGGTGGCCAACCCCTCCATTGTCTTCATGGACGAGCCCACCTCAGGTTAGTAACCCCTCCAGCTGTGCCAGACTGATCACTGCATATCAACCAGTCAAGCCAACCAGTGGGTTTTTCTTTTTGTCCTTGGGAATCATCAGGGCAGTCAACAGACAATGACTAGGAAAGTAAACATACGTTAAGCGTTCAAAGGTACTTGACAATTCAACACCAGAAAACATGGTGTGCGTTTTTTTGTTTCAAACACTATCTGAAACCACAAAACAAGTAACCACAAGAGGTAAACCTGAAAGAAACTGCAGGAGTAATGGGTCAATGAAGCATGTAGATTAAAGAATTCACATGTTTACTGATATTTCTCTGAATACAAATTTTCAAAAAATATGCATTCCAAGATACAGTAATGTTATAGTAACTTACCTCCCCTGGCATCCCTCGTCATGCTTGAGGTGCCATGCTGCTGACTTGGCAAAGAGCTGCTTGTGTTTTTTCAGGACTGGACGCCAGAGCAGCCGCCATTGTGATGAGGACGGTGCGTAACATTGTCAACACGGGCAGGACCATTGTGTGCACCATCCACCAGCCCTCCATCGACATCTTCGAGTCCTTTGATGAGCTGCTGCTGCTGAAGCGTGGAGGCCAGACCATCTATGCAGGTATGCTCAGGGCTGCTGTCTATTCAGACATGATGAGAAAGCACTAGCGGGATTGCGCATTTGAAATGAGCATATGAAAGCAATCCCCCTCCCACCCCTGCCTTACGAGCTGTATGTCTGTGAATGTGGCATTGACCTTGATGCTGACATGTGATTGTTGCAAGCGAGTGCATTTGTGTGACAGTATTGCTTTGCTGCGTTGCCAAGGTTGCTCCTATCAGCTTGCCGCGGTGTATGCATAGCTGGTTGCTGCAGTATGTATACAGCTAGCCGCCACAGCGTCTGTTTTGGTCCCCCAGCATTGCTTCCCCTCTGCAGTTGTGCAAAGCCACTGCTTTCTGTTAATGAGACTGCAGCATCTTGAGCAGGTGTATGAATCTGTCAGCCCTCTTTTGTGCCTCATGATGCAATCATCATCTCAGCTTTGCTCATTTCTTGCTGTAATCAGACTTTGATCACTGTGCTGCATAATGTGGATACATTTACAATGTATATAATGCAGTATATACATTGCTGCTGCAGGGCACTTGGGGGACAGGTCAAGTGACTTGATTGCCTACTATGAGGCAGTCCCCGGGGTCCAGAGGGCCCCCGAGGGGTTGAACCCTGCCACCTGGATGCTTGAAGTCACCATGCCTGGCAATGAGCTGCGCCTGGGTGTAGACTTTTCCGAAGTCTACCAACAGAGTAACCTCAACAGGTGAGCTATTGCACCTCAGACAGATTGCTGGGCACCTGTTTGCATCTGCAGCTGTTGCCTGCATGCAGGCATGGCTTATTGCATGTGCCCATTTGCCCAGGGCTGATGTTGTGGTTCTAGAGTAGGGCTCAATTGACATCATGGTGCACATTCAAAACTCACTCTTCACACCAGATCATTATGCAATGATAGTGCAGCTCCAGCAAGCAAGGCTGATCCTATCAGAACGGATCTCAAGAATAGACAGCAATTGTTGTGAAGTTGCATGCACAAACACTGTCAGCGACATCTGTCTGCAGGAGTGCATTGCTTGAAGGTACAAGAGAGTCTTTGAGCTTGCAAACTCGAATCTCTCATGTATTTTGGAGTTTGAGATTATCAACATATGGAAGAGACAAACAGAACCCCAAAAAATGGCTTTTACTGCAGGCGAATGGAGGAGATCATTCAAGAGGGCAGCCAGCCTGACCCCGGCGTGACCCCCCTCAAGTTCGACACAGTCTACGCGCGAAGCCTGCTGCAGCAGTACCGCATCTGCCTCTGGAAGTTCAACATCACCTACTGGCGCACTCCCAACTACAACGCCACCAGATTCTCCTTCTCAATTGCGGTGGCCCTCATCTTTGGAGCCTGCTTCTGGAAGCTGGGCGGCAAGACTGGCAACGAGCAACAGGTAGGCACTCCCACACCATCAACATGCTGCATTGCAAGGCTGGCAAGCACATTCTTTGTTTGTTTTCATTCTCTGATACAACCATAAGACGTGCGTTCACACCCCCTGAATGTAGATTGAGGTTCTGCCCAGCTATGTAATCATGCAGGCACACTGCACGCTGTTGTTGGTATGCTGACTGCCAACTCAGGACTGTGCACACCAGACTCTACAGGAAGACACAGTGCACAGTGAGTAAGTGAACGAATGCATATACAAGTGAGTGAGTGAATGAAGGAATGCATGAATGAATTTATGTATTGATACGGAGTTTTTTGCTGGGTTGCAGGTGTACAACACTCTGGGAGCGTTGCTGACGTCCACACTGTTTCTGGGGATCCTGAACTCCATCTTCGTGCAGCCTGTGGTGTCAGCAGAGCGTGCCGTCTTCTATCGTGAGAGGGCTGCAGGCATGTACAGCGTGGGGCCCTGGTACCTCGCCCTGGTGACACCTCTTCTTCTGTCATTTGACTGGCTCATAAGAACTCTTCTTCTGTTGTTGACTCCCTGACAGGACCCTGCTGTTTTTTGAGAGGGCTGCAGGCATGTACAGCGTGGGGCCCTGGTACCTCGCCCTGGTAACACCTCTTCTTCTGTCTTTGACTGGCTCATAAGAACTCTTCTTCTGTTGTTCACTCCCTGATAGGACCTCTTCTTCTGTTGTTGACTGGCTGGAGGAGGGGTCCTGAGTCACTGTGCTGGATGTCAGTGCGTAGTTGCAAAACATGGGCAAGAAGGTTATGCCCAAGTGCGTCTGCTGGTCAAGCAGGATAGATAGAGCGTGTCAGTGATGCTGAAACAAGGATACACCTGTTTCACACAAACACGCACATCAGCACATGCTGATGCACATCTTTCTCTCCATGCACTCTTTCAGACCCTGTGCAGATTCTGCAGCTTGACCATCTCAACACTGGCTGGCTACTCTGTCGCAGGCCAGACTCATGCTTACGTCAGCTGTTCTGCTGCTCCTGAGCAAGCCAGCTAGTGGTTGTGCCTCTGTCCGTGACATTGTACATGTCTGCAGGCTACTGTGGAGGCCATGTACCAGATTGCCCAGGCGGTGCTGTACGTGTGTGTGCTATATTTCATGGCGGGCTTTGACAGGACCGCAGGCAAGTGGCTGCTACACACCTGTTGTGAAGCTTTCAAAATGCATTATGCCTTTATCAACAGATGACAGGGATGGCGCAGTGACTCTGCAAACTGTGATGGCTGCTACCATGTCTTATAATGTCATGTTCTTTTGTCTATTGTGGGAGGAGGCGGGGGGGAGGGGGGGGGGTTGCAAGCATTGATCATGTTGATGTTTGTCTCTCTACAAAGTTGCACATAGCATAGCTGCATGTATTTTGACTGCACATGTCCCCGACAGTATGTACCCAAGGGCCCCTGCCGCATGCGCTCCTGATTGCCAGTCCCAACCTTCACCCTCTGGTGCAATGCTCTCTGAGCTTGGTGTTTAGTATATCCCATGCTGAGTCACCTCATGCAGCATACATAGGCCCCCACCTCTGCTGCCCACCCGTTCAATCCAACAGCCTGACTGACGTCCCTGGCGTGTGTGCTGCAGCCAAGTTCTTCTGGTTCCTGCTGTTCATGTTCCTCACTCTGCTCTACTTCATCTACAGCGTGACTGACGTCCTGGTGTGTGTGCTGCAGCCAAGTTCTTCTGGTTCCTGCTGTTCATGTTCCTCACACTGCTGTACTTCACCTACTATGGGGTGGCCTGTGTGGCCATCACCCCAAACCTCATGGTGGCTGCCATCCTCTCTGGAGCCTTCTACGGCCTCATGAACCTGTTTGCTGGCTTTGTGATTCCCCAGCCAGAGTTCCCAGGCTGGTGGATTTGGGTAAGACCATCATCCTGCTTTTTGCTTGTTACCATACTTCATTGCGACAGCGGTCCTACTTGCCAAGTCAGTCACTCACTCATTCACTCACTCATTTGTTCATAGATTCATTCAACATGCATCTGTGTTGCCAATTTGCACATGGGCAGCTTCACTGGCTTGTGGACCTTGTTCTTCCTGTTTTTGTGCTTTCCCAAAACTGTCTGTCACGTTGGCTTTCCAAGCTGGTGGGCTTGGGTTGCATTCCTGCTGCAGTCATGGCCGCTGCATGCATGGCTAGCACACAGGGCATGACATGCAGACAACAGCAATGTGCAGCATGCTCAGCAGCGCTGGGCCAGCATGCACATGTTGTCTGTTGCAATGGCCCCTGCTGTTACAATGGCCTCTGCTGTTGCAATGGCCTCTGCTGTCGTCCAATCAGGCTTGCACAGTTAACTTGTCTTACACAGTTACATTTGTCTCACACCTACTTGTGCTGCAGATGTATTACCTGAATCCAGTCTCTTGGACACTATTTGGTCTTGTTGCCAGTAATGTGGGTGACTTGGACGATGTCTTCATCACTCTGAATGGACAAACAGAGCCGACATCAGTGCCAGATTTTCTGCGAACCCAGTTTGGGTACCGTCATGACTGGCTGGGGTGGGTTGTGCTGATCCTGATTGGCTGGATCATCACTCTTTGGGGCATTGGCGCATTTGCTTTCAAGAGGTTCAACTTCCAGAAGCGGTAGTTTGTACTCACATTAGCTCGACAATAAATGTAGACTGCATGTTTGGAACTATCACTGTGGGTAAATGTTGCATAGTGGTGTCTGTGCTTATGGGCTTGTTGTGAGTTGGCTTGTTTTGTTGTCTGGTCCCCTCTTGTCATTTATGCGTACCATGGTATGAATTGTTCACCCAAATAGACATGAGCACTTGACATTTTGCATAGCTTGCAAGGCACAGCTGCCTTTGACTGCTTGTTCACTTTCTGACCTGATGTCTGGAAGATGTTTTCAAAAGTTGTTACACATCAATGGGTAATGTATGATCATGACACACTCTTGTGACAGCTGCTTTCAAGCTGTGCAAACATTTGCAGCTGACGCTTTTGTGTCAATCAGATACATCAATGCGACGCAACCCATTTCTTAATGTACTGCTACTGGTTGCAATCCAATGCTGTTGACCAAAACAGCATGCAAGGCCTGTGAAATATGTCTTGTTGCATTGGAATTCAAATGCAATTTCCCAAGGTGCACTGCTCAGCAGAGTCTGGATTGTTGGCATGGTCCGCACAATTACAAGAAGGAATTATTGACTCAGTGCACGCGCCCCGACTAGTCTACGTCAGTCGTACACTTGCAAAGGCCTCTTACGGGTAAACTTGCACAACCCCGGCGCTTCGTGCTGCAATCGGCGCAAATACCAGTTTGATTTCAGTTGCAGCACGAAGCTTTACCGCTGAGTTCGAGTGACCTTAGCGCGCGATTGGCGGTGCGTGTTGGTTTTGCTGTTTGCAGGTAGCGCGTCTTGTTCGTGTACTCAGGGGGTCGACTTCAGCAAATTGCTCCTGCGAAAAAGCAAACGATAGGTAGACTTCTGATCACATGCGGCAGCTGCCCGTCAGCAAGAAAAAGCTTGAGAGCTGTTGTGAAGCTTGTTCGCAGGGAATGGCCTCACCTGAGCAAAACCTTGCATACGTTGCCGAGCACGACCCTGCCGGGGCTCTGCAGGAGTATCGTCGGCGAATGGCTGCAAGACCTCAGCAGACGTTGCACGCCCCTGTGACACAGGCCAAACAGAAAAAGGAGTCTACTGAAGTAGGCAAGCTCCCTGCTGCGTGCCTTTCCGTACTTTGTGTATGCGAAACTTTTGCTCAACCTTGTCACTGTGCAGGATGATCAGAAAGCAATGGCAAACCTTGAAGCTCGTGCTGCTAAAGCCCGCAAAATGAATGCACATCATTCTACTACTGATGTCATATGCTATCTTGCTGATCTTGACCAGCATGGGTGCCTGCAGTATGGCCTTGGTTTGTTTGCTGAGAGGAACTCTGGTGACATCCCATTTGGCATAGCACCAGGCGAGGATGGCCCATGTGAACAATTTGATCCAGCAAAAATAGCTGAATACAAGAGGTTGCAGCAAGGCTCCTCAGGGAAGAGGTCATGGCTGGCATGCCTTGCTAACGTATTCTGATATTGAGACACTGGACAATTTGCAAGGGTCCTCTGTGTCTCTCCCAAGTTGAGCATCCCAGGCTACACTGACTGTGTCAACAGGATCTGAGCTAGCCCTCATACTCTTATGGGTGCCAACATCAACTGACGCTGAGTGGTATGTTGCAAAGCTGATGATGAATAGTGTGCTGCGAAGAGCAGTCTTTGCTCACTGCTGCTTGTTTTTTCTGGATGCCATGATGCAGCATTGCTGAGCACCAGCTGCAACAGTCTTTTCCAATAGTGACCACAGCTGACACCATCACATTTGCACTGCGGCTGTCATTGCTGTGCTAATCAGCAATATATTACCAATTACCAATATGTGTGGAGCGACAGACAGTATTCATCAGTATTGCGGTGATTTATAAAGTATGCCCCCCCAATGGCCACCCTATGGCCTTATATGGCCCCCTTCAGACTGGACTGGTTGAGTTGCATATCAACTCAAAAGTTTCTAAGTCCTCAATGGTGAATCTCATCATGAGGGGTCCAAAGACTGCCAATGCCTACATCACCAAAACATGGCTGATCACTTCAGATTGTTAGACTCTGCTGTTTTCCCCTCCCATTAGGGCTAGGCTTAGCTTGTACATCCATCATAAGCATTGTCCAGGATTGCAATGCAGGCATGGAAAACCAGTATTAATCCTCACTTAAACACCAGAAAAAGCATGCAGCAGTTTGCACATTGCATAGGCCAATGTACACATGCCTGGCCTTGATTTAATGCACAGTATCTGATGGAAAATGGGACACAGGTGGCACATCATTTCCCGATCACCAAATCAACAGTCATCATCGTATCTATTCAAATGCATGCAGCTAAGGCTAGCTGTGATATATGATGCAGAAGGTCTTTGTACTTGCCTTCACATCTGCAAATGAGGGAAGCATGTCTACGCTTCCAATTTGCAGCTGCTTAGCAGCATGCATGCGTTGAATGATAATAGGTTCCATGTGTTCTATGTAGATTGCATGCTGCCAAGCCAAGCATGCGAAGCAAGTTCAGCCCCGTGTTGCTGTTGTACCATTGCTGGGGGGCTCCTTCACCTTGCATCCAGGGCTTCTGTCAAAGTCCTTCCTGCGTTTCCCAGTTCAGTCAGGTCGTCTGATCATAACTAAAGGGTATTGCACTTGTCCGCACAGGCACGTCACATAACAGCAATTTAGGCGCAGTGTTGACACTCGGATCATGTCGCCGGATCTGTCCCACAGCCCGTTCAGTATGCGCCGGCTAAGCAAGACAAGACTTTGATCAGGAGAATCGTACCTTCTCACACATTATGCACTCGATACGTTGTTGGCTTGGCCCCCAGACTAATCAAAATGTCTCGTGTATATTCATCTATAAGTTGTCAAACGGTGTTGCTCGAGGCGTTTGGTCGCATGCTTCTATGGCCACATACATCTACTTGCTGGAAAACCAGTCAGCGAAGGTGCCCAGCCACTGTTGCGTTCCTGTTCAGCTGTGACTAGTACAAGCTGTGACTAGTACAGTCACACCACATTCTGTCGCTCATGTCAAACTGTGCTTTGCAGCTCGTTGGGCTGGCTCAAGGCATCCAAGGCAGCTTGGCTTTGTCTTCCGTTCCAGGCACGATGCATACCTCACTGTGAGTCAAGAAGTTGTGCACTGCACAAGTCAGCTGCTAAGCTTGCCTTCCTGCTTGCAGCTGGCTGGTTAGCAGACAAATTCAGGCGGGACCAAGTACTCAAATGCTGTGCACTTGCTGACATAGGTGATCACCTGGCAGCATGATACACATGCACTGTTCAGGCCCCACTGAATGCTGCAAGCTGTCTGGAAGCAACAGTGCAAATGTCTGAGTCTATACCTGCACTGCAGGAGCAATTCTCTGCACTACATGCGCCATATTATTGCCCACGACCTTAACAATACCCATGTTTGGTGCGGTGGTGCATACAAAGTTCCTGTGGCTGTGCATAGCTTTGGCTTTGTGGGGCTTGGGGCAAGGGGCAGGGCCGGTCTCAGAAGCCCTTCTTGCTGACTCAACCTGCACAGGTGGTGCCTGCATGATCTCATTGTGAAGCCATATGCAGCTGACAGACAGAACTGGTACCATATTTGATCAGCCACTTTAGACAACTGTGTAGCCAATTTTCAGTCAAGCCTACTAGACACCTTACCATAATGCAGACTGTCTGGCAGGGTTGACTTGCTGTAACTTACTGTGGCTGCACTCAAGCACACAATCTACATCGTGCCTGTCATGTACCATCATCACCTGCACGTTAGCAGCAGCAGCAGCAAGAGTCTGCAGTCATAGCATGCTGAAGCCAGATGCTCAGCTGCAGACTCCGCCACACAAAGTACACTTTGTCAAATGTGCTGGACCTCCAGTCAGGCAAGACCACTGGCCACCTCACAGCGACAGCAGCCAGTAGTCACAGCATGCATGTCGTGCGCAAGTTGAACGCCGCCTTGTTCTGCAGAGTCCAGAGCAAAAGTGTATTCCTTCATTTACAGTGCTGGTCTGGCAGGCATGGCCATAGGGCCACTCACAGCAGCAGCAGCCTTTGCTGTCACCGGCAACAAGTGGCAAATTAGCACGCTGCAGCATGTGATACTGATTGGACTGGTTCTGGCTCTGGTCCCAATTGTGTCGCTGTTTTGCTTTGATGATGACAAGGCTTTGGGCGAAGAAAGTGATGCAGCAAAGTATCAGCCGTTGGCAGTACACGACACAGCATCAGGTGAGCATGCATCATAGACCTGTGTGCTCATGGCATTTAGTGTCCTTGCTCTGCAACATCAGCAAGCTACGTGTTAGGCACAAGCTAAATGTTTTGTGGCGCACACATTCATCAGCCAAATGCGGTGGCCAACACATGGCACCTCTCTGTGGCATTCTAGCAGCTGATTTGCCAATTTGCAGATCAACTGTCAGCGCAATAAGCTATGAGTGGTGTCTTGAAACGTTTTGCTGTTGGTCTATACCCTCATCCAATCACGTTTCAGTATTGCATGCAGCTGCCTCTTAGCTTTTGGTTTATGAATCTGATGCTGTAGATGATGCCACCGAAGTTTTGCAAGACAAGCTGCAGACTACCACCAGCTCATGGGCCATACCACAGCTCACCACACACTCTGTCCCATACCTTCTGGCCACATCAGATCTGCTGTTCGGGTTAGCGACTGGCATGACCATAAAGTTCTTCCCCATCTTCTTCCTCAAGCAAGTTGGCCTGGCTCCCGTCGCAACCAACTTTGTTATGGCAGCTACCCCTCTTGCTGTTGCTGCTGTGGCTGCTGCTTCGCCACAACTGGCACATCTGATTGGTGAGGCCAGCATGCATGGTCATGTGCATTGATCATGTGCACAATTGGCTGTGTTTTCACAATGCACATTGTTGCATCATGCACGTCTGAGATGTGTGTGACATCTCCATGCCCAAAGTCCCTTGTTGCAGATGGTCAATACAAGCAGAGATACAGCTAGTTTCAAGGTACTGGCATGATGCTGTAGGCATTAAATCAGAGCGTAACATGAGTGCATCCCTCTTCTGGTCAGCTGCAATGCATGTTCACCTGTCAAGAAATCCCAACCTATTCTGATAAGCCCTGGGTTTCATTCAGCACATGTGCCCCGCTACACTCAATGAGACAACGAATGAGTGAAAAACGAACAAATACAGGCCGGGTGCAGACCATTCTGCTGTTCAAATTCTGCGCTGTGGCGTTGCTTGCCTTGATTGGCTGGTTCCCTGGCATGTGGAACAAGCTCAGCATCATCATTCCAGCATATGTGGTACGCACAGCTATCATGGACAGCGCATTCCCCTTGCAGAAGAGCATACTCATGGACTATGTACCCAGGTGAGATCCATGCCAGGCTGAACCACAATGTTTGTCACCCTCTTGTGTACTGAAAGCAGCAGCAGCTAGCAATCAGACTGCTTGTAAATGATTTGCATGCACTGGCGGAATGCAAGCCGCAGCAGACGCTGCAATATGTGGAGAGAAGATCACCATCAAGATTTACAAAACACCATCAAAGCGTTGGTGTCCTTACATCACTCAAATTTGTGTCAGCGCAGTGTTGCCATGAACTTGCAAACTTCATTCATTGCCATGTAATACAGACTCAACATTGGAAAATGGGGAAATGCTGCCAAGACAATAACTATGTGAAATGCAGGGCTCAAGGGCACGCTGGAATAGTCTGGATGGAGTGCTCATCTTCGGGTGGTCCGGCACAGCACTACTTGGGGGCATGCTAATTGACAAAATCGGTTTTGGGGGAACTTTCTGCCTCACAGCCCTTTTCCAGTGCATTGGAGTCTGTTTTTTGCTGCCACTGCTTTTTATTGTTCCTAAACACCAGGCTGGACATGTGCTCGACACAAGTGGTTTGACGGCTTACAGCGTCACTCCTGAAATGAGCACTGACAATGTCATCGATGATGTGGATGTAGAGTCGCCAGTAGAACAGCTATTGGCTTCAGCATGAGAGTCAAGAGTTGCATGTTGGGGATGAATCTAGTAGCTTGCACGCATAGCAGCCATTTCAGCTTGCTCCCTGGTTCCCAATCAATGCATCATATGCAAAAGCATGTCAACAGTTGTAATGAGCTTTCATTGAGCATTTAGCTGGCCTTGCATAAAGAGAAGCTTAACTTCTTTGTCTGGCAGATGCCTGCAGCAGTTATACTTGCTCTCGACATGGGAACCATACGACAACAGGACTGCAGCTGCACTGACTGCCAGTAGTTGACTCTTCTGGCCAGAATATATATCAGAGACATGCAGCAGGTTGATGGTCTGCACTGCTGATGTGATACTGTCTAATGTAGATTGCGCGAAAGCAATGGCGGTAGAAGTGTGACGAGGACCGCACTAAGCGCCATCGACTGCTGAGTCTTGACTGTTCAACATCAGCATCACGCGTGATTGCTTACTCGACTGTTGTTTACCGTAAGCGGCAGGGACGGGCGGCGCAGAGTTAAAGCACCCCTGTAACTATGCTCTGCACTCTGCGAGCTTAAAGCACGACCAACTCCGAGTAGGCTTGCTCTGGCTCAGAGCGCGCAAAATGTCGAATGCCACTGTCATAACAGAAGCGCAGTTGGAGGCCATGCGCGCCAAGGTAGCAATACTTGCGTTGTTTTCCCCTGACCTGACCTGACTGTGCATGCCACGAAAGGGCTGCTTGCGGATGTAGGTGTACCAGCACGAGGCCACGCCTCAGCAGACAGAGAGGCTCAGGTTGAAAGCTCTCAGCACCCAGCGAACAGCTCGCTGGCCCAACACGCTGCAGGTCAGCCACTTTCTGGGTGGTGCTGAATGGTACCGCTTGTACAGGTCACAACACTTTTCGCAGTCACTGCCTCAAATAACTGTACAGCACATACGCAGGCGCGGCGTGATGCCAAGGAGCAAGCCAGACGAGACAGACTAGCTGCAGAGGAAGCTGAACGTGTCCTGGTGAGCCACTTTGCAATCCAAACAAAGCCAAGCCATAGACTGCACGTCGACGCTTGAAGCCAGAGCATTGCACAGACTTGGCATTCATATGCATTGCTGCAGTGTGTCACCAGAGTTGTTCAGCCAGCAACAGAACCACAACAGTCAGCAGGTCTGACCTGCAAGCAGGCCAGCGCAAGTCTTTGGCACTACACCAACTCCCCTTTTTCTGTCAGCATATTGCCACAATGTCACCTCCATGGCTTGCAACTCTTTGTGATGACCTTGCATGCAGATTGATGAGCAGGATGCTGAAGAGCGAGCAGAGTTGCGACGGAGGCAGATAGAGTCCGCCAACAAGATGCTGTACGATGACACAGACAGACCAAAGGCCCTCCACAGCAAAATGTTGTTGAGTGATGTCATGCATGAGCGCATTGCTCAGATGGACTATGCTCAGCAGATCAAGGCGCTCAAGCGGCAGCAAGACGATGCTTTCTTGCTGCAACAGGCTGCTTGCTTGAAGGTGACACTCTCCTCTTGCCTCACAATGCAGGCTGTATGGAACTGGACACACACTCCATGCATGCAAGTGTTGGTGATCAGGCAGCTACTTGATAGTCACAGCAGCAAGGCATGATCGTGTCTGAGCAGCAAGCTGAGATAGTCGTCATCACGTCGTCTGCCACAAGAATAACATAACCTATAGTGGGCTGTTACTAAGCCTATTGCTGAATTTCAGGCTTTGAATCCATGGACTCATGCTTTACACAGCTCAAATTGCGCTCACATCACCCAGACTCTGGGCTGCCTGTGACCCACCAACAAAGGTGTTTGTATACATACCTTCCCCTACCTCAATGCTGGCAACAACACAGCTCAAAGCAGAGTGTGAGCAACATGTGACATGCCCTGAGAGGAATCAGTCAATGCTGGCATAAGGTGGCCGGAAGAATCCACAACTCTTGACTTTTTTGTGCAGGCGCAAGAGAAAGCTGAGCTGGCACAGCTGCAAAAGGCGAAGAGGAAGGCGCTGGAGCAGCGCGACGCCCAGATGCGCCAGCTGGACGATCTCAAAGCCAGAATCCTCGCTGAAAGGTGCCCAACCATTCTCTTCCCTCTCATCATATGATAGCATGTCATGCTAAAAAATGTTCGAGAAATGCAGACCTTTTTTTTTGTAGACTGGTCTGCCATGACAGTCAAAATCAACATGCACCAAGCAAATTGGTAGAAGGGACTTTTGTATATTGTCTGTGATTAAGACAGACATGCATCACAGCAGCAACAGCATGATTTGAGCAACGGCAATGAGGAGAGCGTGTGCCCGCCTCCTCCCTTCAGCTGCTGCTATGCTTCTTGCCATGCTATGCGTCTACAAGGACAGTCTTTGCATTCTTCTGCGGCTGTTCTCAAGTGCATCAAGAAGTTCATTGGGCTTGTGCGAAGCTCAAGCTGAGTTGTCTCCTGTTCAAGTGCCTCAAGCTCATCAGGCTGGGTCAGGCTGAGTTGACTCAAGCTTGAATGGCTCACTGAAGCTGAGAAGACTGACGACCCCTCTGGGTGTGCAGGGAGGCCGGCAGGGCGGAGGGGGACCGCATCCGCCAACAAGCCATGGAAGAAGCAGAAGAGCTCAAACAGAAGGTATGCTCACTTCAGAATCCTGGCTGGAATCCAAAGCCACCTCACCAGTTCTGTACATGTGCCTAGGGCATTGCTAGAAGTCATATTGCAAATCATACCTTGCTTAACATCTGCAGTGAAGGGCCGCAACGTTGGCTGGTTTGTTATTTTGCTTGTGGCAAGCTTGAACTGGCTGTCACCAGTTTGCCTAGAGCCTCTCACCGTCAGATATGTAGGCAGTCAACTGACATTTCATGTTGCAGTCATGGTGCTGCCCCTGTGACTGCACACCTGGACTATATTCCAGCTACAGTGGGAACCCTATAAACCCTAGGCCAACACAAACAGTGGGAACATTACAAACCCCTGACCCCAAACCCTAAACTCTGAGTCTGGTATCACCTACACCAGCTGTGGCTCAGCAAGCTATCAGCTGAAGTCAAAGAATCGGGAAACTCTTGATCCCAAACCCTGAAACCCAAGTATAGCTCCACAAACACCAGCTGTAGCTCAGCAAAATACCAGCTCCAATTACAGAATTGCCAAATGATGCAATGAACTCTGTGAATCAGCCAATGATGCGCTGCATTATGTGAGTTATAATAGGATGAGCTCCTTTGATTGCAGGAAGCAGCAATGCGGGCAAGAGCCAAGCAAGCCAACCTGGAGACCAAGAAGGCCAACGAGATTCTGCTGGCCTTCAAGAAACTGGATGCACAGCGTGAGCTGGAGGCTGATGCTGCCATTGCAGGTCAGTATGCTGCGCTGTGCTGTGCTGCGCTGTGCTGTGCTGTGCTGCGCTGTGCTGTGCTGCGCTGTGCTGTGCTGTGCTGTGCTGTGCTGTGCTGTGCTGTGCTGTGCACTTCTTTTCTTGTCTAGGTTGTGCTCTACCCAATTCTGCTGTGCTGTGCTGTGCTGTACTCTATTTGGTTGGGTTGTGCTGTACTCTTTCTCCCTGCACATCATGCTGCGTTATGCCATGCCATACTGTCTGCTCCCAAGTGCATAGCATGTGGTACATCTGGGTTGGCACCATGGCCGCCTTGGATTCGAGATAGCAGGACAGCGCCACCTGAGCAGCTCTTTTGAGATGCCTGTCAGAGATGCTGACAGTGACTCACATGTGATGCAGCGTACGCTGCTAAGAAGGCTGAGCTGGCAGAGGAGAGAAAGCGTAGAGAAGCAGAGAGGGAGGCAGCCAAGGAGGCCCGGCGCCAAGCCATGCGTGACTACATGGAACACAACTTCCTCCAGGTGCTTTCCTTCTTCTAGCCTCTGCTCGTTGCTACTGCCCTTTGCAAATTGGCATTGCCCATTTGTTTGCCCATTAGTATTCCCCATTGGTATTGCCTTTTGCCCATTGACCTAGCTCCCTTGGTCTTCTGCTCCACTGCCTTAGCCTGTTAAAAATTGCCCTGGCCCTGCCCCTGGCCTTGGCCCACTACTGCTGCCTTTGGGTTTTGACGTTGTTGACACTAGCATCATGTACTTCTTGGCCCTTGCCCTTGCCCTGGCCCTCTCACTTGCCCTTGGCAAGGGCAATGCCCTTCCCCTCGGCTCTCTGTTCTTGCCCTTGCCCTCAAACTTGCCTAGCTGTCTGCTCTTGCTCATCTGCTTTGCCTTGCCTTCACTTCCCCAACTGCCTTTCCTTGTCCATTCATTCATTCATTCATTCATTCATTCATTCATTAGATTTTAAGGTCTTGGGGCCAACCATGACCATTGGACCAGTAGTCTGAAAACGTCAAACAAAAATATCCAATTGTTCTAAAGCACTTGTGAAACATAAAGTTCACAGCTGACACACTCAAAGCTAAAACTAAAGGCTATGTCCAGTTTGTGCTGCCACCAGGGTGTTCCTATGTTCAAAACATTCCCTAAAAAACCTAGCTATGACTTTGAGATCATGCAGAGTGAAAAAGGAAGACAGTGTGGGAGCTGGGCCCCAAAATATGTTTGTAAACTTGTTCCTGATGGCACAATATGCCGGACAATCAAACACAAAATGATGTTCATCTTCTGCTGAACCAGAAGCGCAGAAAACACAATGACGTTGTCCCTCTGCCTGTTCTTACAGCATCAGCCCATTCTTCTTCTTTGTTACCCCACATGGCACACACATCAGCACCTGAGGCATCTGCCCATGTCATTCATCCTTTATTTATGCCTTTAAATATGACTCTTGTCTTCTTCAACATGTGCTCACATGTGCCGTCCAACCAAAGCCTTAAGAACACCTTGGCCCTACGTCGCCTGAAAAAAACCCTGAAGAATCCGTCGGATAAAACACCAATTTGCAAAGTCCTGAGCTCCGTTTCTCTGTCTGGTGAAGGCCAAGGCAGCAAGTGATGCCCGGCTGGCTAGGGACATCCAAGAAGCAGAAGACCGGGCAGAGGCCACTGCTGCAGAAGAGGCACGCCTCAGACAGCAGGAGCTGGAATCAATAGACAGGTACAGTCAGAGTCTCACGTATCACCACATGTATGGTGCAGCTTTTGTGTACAAACTCTGCTCAGGCAGCAATAGTTAACGATACTGGTATGAACTGCCGCACAACTGCCGCTGTGATGTGATGCAGAGCATATTGTCTAGCTTAGTCCTGAGGTCACATCCTGCTGTGAAGTATTCCAAACCATTTGCTGGATCACACATTCAGTGTCATTCATAGCTGCTGTGATGAGAATCTTGTCCACCCCAGCATCTTGCCTCCACTTGCGTTTTCTCCTCCTGCTCCACTCCTCTTCTTCATCCTCCTGCTCCACTTCTTCTTCCTCTTCTTCTTTTTGCATCTTATTTCTCTCCTTCTTTGAGTGAATCTGCCTGCACTGTCCTGTGTGAGTGGCAAGAGGCGGATGGAGATCAAGGTCACCCTGGCTCAGCCGCCATCCTCTTCTTCTTTCTTCATTTTTCCTTTTCACATTTCCTCTTCTTGTTCTTCAGACTGAATCTGTCTGTGCCTGCCTTGCTGGAGTCGCAAGAGGCAGATGGAGATCAAGGCATCTCTGGCCCAGGCACCACCCTCTTCTTCTTCTCTCTTTGTTTTGCCCGCCTTTTTCCCCTTCTTTCCAGTCCTTTTCTTCTTGTTCAGTTGAAAGACCTGTCGGTGCCTGCCTTGCAGGAGTCGCAAGAGGCAGATGGAGATCAAGGCAGCGCTGGGGCAGGCACGCAAGAGCCAGGAGGCCCAGTTTGCCAAGGACTGGCAGGACCGCCTCAAGCAGCTCAAAGCTGAAGAGGTGCGCACCATCACTCATGCTTGTGCTGTTTCTGTTCTTGCAAGCAGCTCAAAGCTGAAGAGGTATACACCATCACTCATGCTTGTATTCTTTCTGTTCTTCCCTCCGCCTCAAGCAGCTCAAAGCAGAGCACGTATACACCATCACCCATGTTTGAACTCTTTCTTTATTGTCCCTCCCTCCCTTTGACTGGTAAGATCCCACCTGCAAATGTCAAAACGCTGCTCTCTGTCCTTTGTGTATGTGTCTGTTTTGGCTTTTTGTATGTTGTGGACCTGTGTGCACGCCCTGCATGCAACCTTGCCTGTGTGGTGGCACGATGACGCCACGCTTACTCTGAGTGGTTGGTTTCCTGCTGTTTATACATGGTGGAGAATTGCACACAGCGCAACTCCAGAAGGTGCTTTTGGATGCATTTGCGCCCATGTGACCTTGGAAGACCATCACCACAATTTCCCAATCTTGCTGCTATTCTGACTGTGGTATCACTCACATGCTGCACATATATTACAGGCAAATCACACACGTTGCATCATGTGTTGACATAGTCTTGTCTCTTGGCATTTTCTCTTCAAGTCACTGTAATCATGTGGATACTGTTACTGGCACTAGACCCAGAACTCAAATCTACCAGTATCCAGTAGCCTTCATGCTTGCTTTGCATGGGCCAGAGATTGTGAGCTCAGTACTGTCATCATGCAGGTTGCTGAGGCTCAAGCCAGGCTTGAGCACAACAAGCAGTACATTGCGTTCCTGCAACACCAGATTGACATCAAGGTGGCCAGAGCAGCCAGGCAGAAGTCTCAGGAAGATGAGGTAAGACCTGCTTTGTTGTCGCCTTGAGTTGCCTGCCTGCAATGTGATGTTTGCAGGCACACACAGGATTGTGTATCTGAGATCCAAGGATATCTTATCTTATCTATATATATCAAGAAAATGACCTATGTTGTCAGCAGCTGATGCCTGCCAGAGGCTCAGCTTGCATACATGCTATGACGATGAGCAACATCTTAGTCTGACCTGGCTTCACTGTTGCAGGAGGATGCGTCGCGAAGGTACATGATTCAGGAGGATGACGAGACCTTCCAGAAGTATGCAGATGTGTGCATTGATGAGTGGAGGCGGCAAGGGAAAGATACAAAGCCCATGGAGCTGTACATGGATAAACTAGAAAAGTATGGCAACAGTGTGACTCGAAGGATTTAGCGGAGATGTGTCATGCCTTTTGTGCTTCATGCAGTACATGTCACAAAGGTGTTAAAAAGCAGCAAGCAAGCTTCGACACATGTGTTGAGCAACACACGAGGGCTCAACTTCAACACCAAAACTTTGTTATGTCTCTGCAAAAGTCCTTATAAATACACTGCAGGCCAGATCTGGTTTCTAGAGAAACCATGCAGGACTGTGCATTTGGATGGCATATGCTTGCAATGCTTCAAATTCGCAGTGTGGCTGCTAGTAGCGCTACTGGCAATGCCTATGTGCTGCAGAACTGGATATTGCTTGCACAGTTGAAGTGATATGGTATCAGCTTCAGTGTGGCTGAGAAACTCCGCTGCCAATCTCGATTCTGCTGCTGACCACGCCTAACCATCAGCAGATGCTTCACGTGGCATCTCTAGCCACTGCAGAGCTGATTCAGCATGTGATCTTACTCATTTGACAGGCACTGCTGGGTGCCATCTGTTGTCACACACTAAAACCAAAACGTGCTGATATTGACAACTCTGTTTTGTACGCTGCTGATCTAACTTTGGCCTGGGCTTTGACCTCACAACAGACTCCTGAACAGACTCTCCTGCATGCTCTGAGTGACTTCCGCCAGACTTGAGCTTAGACCTTTCAACGGCCAGCCGTCGCAGCTCCTTCTCTTTATGCAACATCTCCTTGTAAAACGCTGCATCCTGCTGGCGGAGCTCCCTTTCTGTTTGCAGATCAGATCGGAGAACGAAGAAGGCACCTCCAACATAAACCAGAGTGCCAGCGGTCAAACCCATGAGACTGATAAAATGAGCGTGCTCCTTGCCCCAAATCATAAAACGTGTTAATGAGCCTCCCAGCTGTGACATGCTGTGTCACATATAAAAAGGGTCAAACAACTCCCTGAACATTGCTGTCCGGTCGCACCCCCATGATTTATTTTGAAGTTGCAGTCACCAGAAAGTAGCGGCAAGAAGTCTCCGCTCCGCAAAAACCCGGGTTTACGGTTTAGCTTTCCACACACACACACAGATTTTACAGTCGTTGGGCCCATTTGACTAAATTGCTTTTTAGTTTTTTATCAGTAAACAAAACAGACAAAACGGTAACATAGACCAATCATCATCAATAAAGTGTTGGACATTGTCACCATATTTGGGAAGTACATAAATTTGCAACAAATTAGAGTCTCTTAGCATGACACTTTGTGACAGCGAACCAGCGATCCCACGAACTGCCCCTCCAAATCCAGCTCCAAATCTGCCTGAACGGCCTTTGAACCTGCCTTTGAACAACGTTTCCGGCCCAGGCCTATCAGCAAGCTTCAGACAACCTCAGACGCTTTCAAGACACCTCTGAACCCAATGCAGCCTGGCCCTATTCCTTGTTTACCACGTGGCCTGTAAAGTCAGTTGCTCACTGTTGGTTGCAGCGCTGCAAGCTGAACCACTCTCACAACCTTTCTAGGTACAATCTCAAGCAACCGTCTTTCAGCAAGTACCAAGTGCGTTGTCATCTGCTTTCTTCACTTTATTTCTGCTTGTACGCCTGGTCAGCGAACAAATTCAGTAGCAAAAGCCTTTAAATGTAATATACACTATACTCATAGAGATACATGTTGCAGTGCGTAAAAATCAAAGCATACAGGCACGTTGGTCAAACACTCCAGCACGCTTCTTATACTGCCTCTTGCCATGGCAACAGCAGCGCAAAGAGCTGCTAACATGTGGAACATGTGTGAAGATACTTTGAACTAAACTACAAGTATGGATTGGCCTGCGCTCCTTTGTCCAAAACCCGACGTACTTCATGAACCTTCAACTCCCTGAATTGGCCTATGCCTAGATCTGTTGGCAATCGGTACCCGCCAATACGCACCTGTGTATACACACACACAAGTTGGCCTTTGGAAAATTTCAAGATCTGTTGACATTGTCAGGAAGGTGTACATAGAATCGCCACATACAATTGAACCACATCTGATTCCCAACCCACCCTGACTCACTCAATATAGACTAGTGTACACTTGGTAAAATGTGCAGCATTAATTGTCTCTGCATGACTGCAGAGACACAGGCAGATGCCACTTGTAGCTGTACCTGTTAGGACAAAAGCAAGGGCTGCCCACATGAGCAAAGACGCAATCGGACAGATAAATGGTGTCATCATCAGCTACGTCAACAAGTTCAAAGCTTAAAATGAACAACAGCAACTCAGGACATCTTACCCTCTTTAGGTATGTCACTTCCAGCCCAACGCTGCTGACAAGCTGCCTCACCTGTAAAATGCAAGACACAGCTATCAGTATGCATCTAAGCAGATGGACACTTAACATGACTAATCATGACTAACAGTTGTGCACAGCTTGGTCAGCAAAGAGCCTGTTAAGGACAAGCTGTATAAAGAGCCCATGTGTCGGCCAAATAAGTTTGTGCGCATTACTTAGACGACTCACCAAACAGGTGGCAAGCATACAATGCAGAGACATCAGCTGACTAGATGGGTGTGTACCACACCAAGTGAAGACACACTGTATGATCAAACACACCTCTCGGTTTTTGCCCTCTGACAAGACTAGCCGGATTTTGTTTCTTTTGGATGGGTCGCTGGCTTCTAGCTGCACATCAACTGGCTGGACTTGTGTGCCGTCAATCACGCAGCCCAGCGTCAACTCGCGCATCTGCTTCTTGTTGGGAGCTTCGCTTGTTGTCACAATATACTCCTTTGTAATGCCGCTGGATGGGTGTGCCACTTCGTTAGCCCACCCGCCTGTGTGTCACAGTGTGATTTCAACCATTCTCATACGCAAGGCAGCAGAGGCTTACTAAAATCTCAGGATGAGCACTGCAGCTCTGTGCCAAAAGGTCAGACACCACACTGGCCTGACTGGCTTCAGCTAGAGAGGCACAGGACACAGAAACCTCAGCATGAAGATGAGACAACATGCCGCTTGCAAGTCAACTGAGCGCTGCACTTGGTGAATTGAATGCTGCTCTGTGCAGTTTGCTCCTAACACAGACTTATGCTCTGCCTGCTGTTCCTTTTGCAGGAAATGAGTAGACAAGCTGTCACATCAGGGTGGACAGATTCATGCTACCTGATATATGACATTGACTCATTTCTTGCACTGTGACATACCATCATTGGTGACCAATATGAGTCCAGTTGACTGGACGTCAAGCCGGCCAACAGTGTATAGCCTGGGTGGCAGGCTTTGGGAAGAAGAAGGCTTGCTTGCCAGCCGCTTCAGCCATTCAGAGAAGAGGTCCACCACCAGCCTGGGTGTCTGTTGGTCACGCAGGCTTGCTTTGTTGGAACAGATATAGCCCTTGGGTTTGTTCAGGGCAAAGTAGAGCTGCTTCTGGCGGTGAAGTGCCAAGGGGTTGCCATCAATCAAGATCTGCAACGGGCATGTGCTGTTATATTGCAGGTGTCCAGGCATGACGAGAAGCGGTGACTAGCAACGTCAGCAAAGATCAAAGATGGTTTGAGGGCTACAATAGAGGCTTACCTTGTCTTTTCCTGGGACTACCTTGCGCTGGGGCAGTGGCTCAATCTTATCATTTACTGAGACTCGACCTGCAGTTATGATTTCTTCTGCAGCTCTTCGTGAAGCAACGCCAGCTGCTGCTAAGATCTGTAAAGCAACCACAGCACTGGCTCAACACACAATATAGTGTGTTGCAGCAAGGGCTGCTTGTACATCACAACAGATACCTTTGCTCACCTTGCTCAAGCGTTGTGCCTCAACCTTTTGACTTTTGCCGCTGCCAGTTGGTGCTGGGCTTGAGTTACTGCTGTGTCGCACAAAACAACAAGTCTGAGCTTGTCTGCGGGGCTGATTGGCCCGCAGGGTTGTGGCAAAAGGCGTCGCATGTCTACTGTGCAACTTGAGGGGGCCATGTCGATGTGGAGGGAGCACAAAGGTCAAGCAGTGTACTGCACTACTCCAGACTTTTGCCATTTGACTTTCAGATGTTATTGCTCTTGTAACTTCATAGAAGCTGGATTTGCAAGTTCGATGCAGGTGGTCGATATGAGGATACACTTAGCAGACGATTGACCCAGCAGATAGCTCGAGGCTCCGACTGCAAGTGATCTTAGTCACCTAATAGAGTCACGACTGAAGAGATTTATAACGAGAACGGGACGCCACACTGTGAATTAGAGCTGCAGGTGAGCTAGCGATGCTCATGAGTGGAGCTTTGTCCGCAAGCATGACCGCAATTCGGTCGCCGCTGCAGAGCCATGTTATATGCGATGCTCGTTACTCTTCTTCGCCGAGGCAAAATACTGATATTCGGCCTGACCCGGGTTCAGTGAAGCTCAGAGCCACACCACGGCGAGGCTGGCGCATTTCTCGCAAGGCTGGACTGCGGCAGGCTGCTGGAACTCAAAGGAGCGTCACTCATTAACCTTGACGTCGGCATACAAACCCTGTAGAAGGCAGGGATGACGGTGAGTCGCCCTCGCACATGCCGTTTGCGTGCGTTTGCTCCGTTGGGGTCATTCATTCTTTCGTACACTGCATCAGGGGAGGGCAAGGAAGCACAGGCACAAGCGTAAACGGAGTGCCACCCTGAACCCTGCAGCAAGTCCTGTATCAAGTGGGACTTCGATTTCAACAGTCTCACGCAGCAGCTTCTCGCTCAAGGTGCGGCTGACCATCGTTTTGAGCGCGGGCCTTGACCTTGCGTCAGACTTGCCTGCTGTTGTTGCTTAGGCTTTCTCAGGCACACAACCCTGCACACACTTGTCAAAAGGCTGCTGTTGTCTGGATTAGGCTTCCTCTGCAGTCTAGCATTTAAGACTCGAGTAACACAGCCGTTCCCTGTGTTGCATTCAAGCTTACTACTGATTTGTACTGCAGGTGTCTCGGCTTTTCCTTCAAGTGCTGGCTGCTCTGCTGGTAGCACTGACAGCTGCAAGTGCATACCACTTTTCTATAGAGATACTGCGCACCATCGCCGTCGTTCATGACACCGTTGGTGTTGTGCAAGTCGCAGCTGCACTTGCTTTGCTGCTGACTCTGGTGTCAGTTCGCACAGCAAGTGGCAGAGAGCGGTTGGCTCAAGCCGGGGTGAGAGCAAACTCCTGGCAACAGTGACAATACTTGTGTATGCTTCATCACTTGCGCTGCGTATGACGATGCTGCTTTGTGTAGCCTGCTTTTGTGTTTGTTGAAAAGTTGTCTGTCGCAGGCAAATCTCCATGGCTTGGGGCGAGGTAAACTCTTTGCGGCATGCAAGCTTGTGTTGAGGGCCGTGAGGCTTCTTCTGAGCATCACACTGGTGAGTCTAAGTTCTTCACATCAGTGTTTCAACTGTCTCCTGTGCCTTCCAGCTATGCCAGAGTCATCTTGTGTCAGCCCTGCCACACTGTATGGACTGCAAGTATCGATGTGCTGTCCATGCCCTGTTTGCCCTTGAACAAGCTGTTTTGTTTACAGGCACTACTACGCTGGGCGCTGGTGTCATCCGCAGCTGTGCTGCTGGCTGCATGCCTGTTTTCTTGCTTGGTAGGCATCAGCATATGGGTTGCAGATGGTGTGTTTGTGGTTGACACTCTGCCAAGCTGTGCGGTAATGATGACTGTATCTGCCGTATTGGCATGTACTGCCACACAGACCAACCTGGGGAGAAGAGTGTGGTCAGCTCTGTGGGTGAGCTCTCTCTCCTTCCTTCCTCAATTTGCTTGCCTTCCTGTCATGTCAAGGGGCTGTGCTCTGCTGTCAAAGGCTGCAAAGTATCGGGAAAAGGAACACTGGATTATGTGGTTTTGATCAGAGAACAGCTTCCTTGTGTCTCTTGCTGTGTTTCCCTATGCGTGTGTTTGCACTGGTATCAGCAGCTGTCTTCTGATGTTGATGTTGCTCAACTGCAAGTGAATGCGCTTTGATCCTCAAGGCTGTCGTCCCCAAGGTTATCATCCCCAAGGCTATCATCCCCAAGGCTATCATCCCCAAGGCGATCATCCCCCATGCTATCATCCCCAAGGCTATCATCCCCAAGGCTAGCACCCCCCATGCTGTCATCCCCAATGCTATAATTCCCAAGGCTATGTTTTGATCCAGAGAGTCTGAGATTCAGCTACTGACCATGCTTTGCAGGCAGATGCAGACACTGTCTTCTGATTTGTGCTATGCTGCAGGGCTATTTCATCTGGCCATGGCTTGTGGCTTCGCACATCGTCACCACCTGTGCCCAGACATCATGGGCCTGGCTGAGGGCTGCAAAGGATCCAAGCCTGCCTGGGGTCATCGCTCTTCTTCAGGTGAGCTCAAACCCCTAAGCTACTTTCAGGCATCTATCCATCAACAGGTGTTCTTCTCCTCAGGTAGTGTCTGTAGAGTTTCTGAGTCGCTCCTTGTATGAGTTGCTGCTTTGTCAGTAGGGCTACTGACAAGAAATGAGAATCTCACTACATCACACACTTTTGCTTGATGTCACAGCCAAGGGTGAGCAAGGCTGTGACATCCCCCAACACTTGCAGTCAGGCACAACTTGTTGTGAACTGAGCAGTTGTCACCGGCGTGGTCATGTACCTAGCGGTTGTGTCAAATGTAAACACAAGTAATCCCTTCAAAAGAAGTATGAGGTGTGAACACAATTGCTCAGTCCAGAACATGTGGTGCCTGGCTGCAGGTGTTGGGGGATGTGACAGCCTTGCTCACCCTTGTCACCGTTGTGGTCATGTACCTGATGATTGTGTCAAATGTAGACATAAGTGATCCCTCCAAAAGAAGTATGAGGTGTTGACGCAACTGCTCAGTCCAAAACATGTTGACTGCAGGTGTTGGGAGATGTCACAGCCTTCCTCACCCCTGTCACTGCTGTGGTCATGCACCTAACGGATGTGTCAATTGTAAACATAACTGATCCCTTCAATTGAAGTATGAGGTGTGAACACAACTGCTCAGTTCAAAACATGTTGACTGCAGGTCTTGGGGGATGTGACAGCCTTGCTGACCCTTGTGGTCATGTACCTGATGATTGTGTCAAATGTAGACATAAGTGATCCCTCCAAAGAAGTATGAGGTGCGAACACAACTGCTCAGTCCTGAACATGTTGACTGCAGGTCTTGGGGGATGTGACAGCCTTGCTCACCCTGGTCACGGGCGCGGTCCTGTACGTGATGGATGTGCAGGGGGTAGCCACCAACTTCATCCACCTGGCAGATGTGTGCTTGCTCTGCCTGGGAGACTGCTTGATGCTGCTGGGAGTGCTCATGCTCATCTTCGAGACAGTGCTGCCCTTGACTGTGAAGGTAATATTGTCAACATTCATGAAACTCATGCAAAGCTGCAGGTATGATACTAGAATTGTTGCTGCATGTGCTCATGGCTGGCGTCTCAGACTGCAGCGCTCAGCCTGTAGCGCCCTTGACCCTAAACTGACTGATTTGCAACGCTGTGTCAATCAATCATGACTGTTGTGCAAAGCTGTGCGCGAAGAGTTTGCATTAGCATCGCATTGCATGTGCAGTGCTGGGTGATATATTCATGACTGTTGTGCACAGCTGTGCATCAAGCACTTGCATCATCAGAGTATGTCACATCGCGTGTGCAGCTATGCTAGCTTGCTTTTGCTCCTCGCTTGTTTAACAGACCACACATAATATTGTACAAGTATGTCCTTGCAGTACATGCTGCCCAACCATATCACCTTCATTTGTTGCAGGTATGGTCTTCTCTGTGCAGCTGTCTGACAGTCATGCAATGGTTTGTCAGCCTGTGGCATGTGTATAACCTTGCATTTGTGATGCAGGTTGTAACAGTTGTGGCAACGCTGCTGTGGCGTCTGGTGTTGTGCAAGGGGCAAGCCTTCATGGATGCCGACATCAGTGTTCCTTCCAAAAATGCCCAAATGAAGGTATGCCCTTGCAGCCCTGGTGCCTTAGCATTCATTCATGCTTTCAGTTCTGGTGCCTCAGCATTGACTCATGCTTTCAGGACTACAACTCGACTTAGCTTCCTCATGTGTCAACACTAAAAATCTGTTATGCTGAAATGTGTCACCTGACACCAAGCGTGCCATCTAGCCATGACCATGTGCTTCAAGGAAGACAGTGTATGAATATGATGACTTTATACACTGTGTATGTTATGTATACATCATGTTTATATCATGTGTATATTATCTGGCTGCTGTGGCATTTGGTGGTGCGCAAGGGGCACGCCTTTATCCATGCTGAC
>JAABUP010000225.1_pt1 | contig 126161 bp, 199 predicted proteins | sample 5559201 | NCBI WGS metagenome assembly JAABUP01 (sample SAMN10711887, study PRJNA513373) | rock metagenome | isolation source: Antarctica rocks | place: Antarctica | reverse complement strand
AGGCGGTACTCAGCTTGACTTCGCAGATCGGACGGGATGCGGTACTTTCCGAGTCCTATGGCCGTGGATACCGGTGGTGGGCTTATGGAGGATATGACCTCAACGACGTTCTTCAACCCTGACAAGGTTCGCTCCTTCGGGTCCGAAAGGAAGTGATCGATTGATGTTCCGGTCGCGCTGATCCTATATCTCGATTTCGTACACTTTTTATGGGGGGTATCGACGAGCCATATCAATCACTCACACTACACCATCATGCGCATTACACCATCATGCATACATTCCCTTCCGCCGCCGTCTCGCATACTCGCATACGATCCGTTCGCTTCTTCACGTCATATGCTTCGCCGCGAGACTCGCCTTCTTGTCTCCATCTTCGGGCGACGTCCGCATAGCCACGAGGTAGATAAGACCGACAATCGCAACGCACAGGATGATGGTCGCTTCCTGCCAATTGTCGAACGCTAGCGAATCGGCAGTCGAACCGATGTCTACACCACGACCACGACCCCATATCAGCTTCGATGGTAGTTTGCGGCGGAGACGGAGGGATACGACTTGCCTGGTTGGGCTGGGACAGGAACTCTTGGTACAGATGGTACGACGGGAACTCCGTAGCCAGGTCGTCGTCGTCGTCGCTGACCAAGATGACAATCTGCGTTCCGTTAGATCTGATCTAGCCCGATGTCTGGGGATCGAGCTTACGCTGTATATTGACCGACGACGAGCCTCGCGCACAACGATGACGACGACCACTTCCGCCGTCCCGACCACCCGCCATGGCGGCGAATTGAGCAGCTTGTATCTGCTGAGCCGACATCTGCTGCATCATCATCTGATTCATCATGAACATCTGCATCTGGTCGCCGGCGCCTGGGTTCTGTGGCGGTGCTTGCGGTGGTGCGCCTGGGGCGAGCACCTGCATTTGTGGACTGCAAGGCATCACATCAGCATCCAATCAGCCAGTCGTAAACGGATTGACTGACGGGACTGGGCGCATGTGATCGAAGGGAGGTTGCTGCGGAGGGGGTTGATGATACCCTGGCGGTACCGCTTGATATACTTGTTCCTCCACCGGCGGAGGAAGGGGAGGCGAGACGGGTGGGACATAACCAGGAGATGAGGCCGCCTCCTTTGCGCGGGGAAGATGCCCCTCCTGCACCATGGGGTACAAGTAATATTCCTCCTGGACCGGGTCGACGCGGTACTCCTGATCATGAGCTTGCCCCCATACCTCGTCCTGCGCATTTGGGGCCTTGTCCGGGGATCGAAGTTCTGCTGCGTCCCCATACTCATGAGAGAATGCCTCCGGCTCGTATGCCTCAAAATACTGCGGATCCGTTGGGTGTATGTTTTGCTGGTCAAGGTACTCGTCTTCGGGGAAGTCAGGAGCGCTGACATGAAGTTCTATCAGCATGAAGTCCACTTGTGGGCGGAGGATCGCTTACAACGGGAATTCGCCCGGCGTTGGCTGGTCCTGCTGCATGGCTTTTGCTCAAACTGTATGAGCACTGGTTGTATATCATTTGGATGTGCTCACCCGCTCCTGTGGATAGCACGCCGCAAGGGGTTGAAACGGGTTTCAAGCGGGTCCGAACAGAAGCGTCAAAGGATATCGTTCCACTCGAGGCGTGTTGCGACACATCACCAGCTGTTGAAGCAGGAGGCCTATAATGTTTCGTCACACGAAATTGGGTCATGCTGTCTTGAGAACGTCTAGACAGCTATGGTATGTCGGATTCATCAGAGACACCTCCTAGCTATTCCGAGACCGCCTCAACCGCCACTTTACAGTTGTAGATCTCAAGAATCCGCCACGCCCCTGACTAGCCTGCCCACCCGCTTCTCACTCACTACTCCCCCACCAGCTGCGGACTCAACACCGTCGGAAAGCCCTGTAGCGGACCTCCCGGTAGCGCAGCATACGGGACGTCCGCCTTCCCGACCGAAAAGCAGAAACGGCGGTAATCCGGTTTCATGTGTCGCGCGTACTTGGGCTGGCCGTAGCTGTGAGCTAGGGGGATGACAATGTGCCACCCGAGGGGAGGGGACGGACCGGTGCCGACGTTGTAAAGGACGGGTGCGGGGACGGAGTAGTAGGGTCGAGGCCGAGTGCAATGGTATAGCATGATTCTGGGAGAAGGAGACAGTCGGGCGAGCTGGCTCGTCGTGGCGATGTGGCGGTGGCTGTTTTCGAGCGAGTGATGAGCCGCGATGGTGGAATTCTGGTGGGTCGACGAGGGGTGTCCCACAAGCGGGGCTTCGGAACAAAACGAGAGCTTGAAAGGGCCGTAGGATCAGTACGGAGGCTTGACGATGCAATCGTACCCTTCTTTTGGGCGCTCCATTCTTTGCTGCTCTCCTTTCATACCTACGGCAGTGGAGCCGTCGTGACATGACGTGAAGAAGGGGAACGGCCATCGTGCGCTCGACACCAAGATGGGTGGATGGGCTGGCTCGACCGACGTCGTCGCAAACCGTCAACTCGCCCTCGACAGGTCATAAGAGTTATAATATGCATTACTCGTACAACATGGTCAGTCGTCTTGGGTACGTACCACACCTCGTCCCCCTCGCGATCCTCCTCCTTCTTCCTCCAAGTTCCCGCTCACCAGTACGTCCCCATCATGTACGAGTAAGGGTTGTACCATCCGCCGCCATACCCGCCGAGGCCATAGTTGGGTCCATAGCCATATCTCCCGTACCCGCCCCAACCGCCGTACATCCCGGAGTAGTATGGCCAGCTTGACATGCATGGTCCGGCCATGGTGTACGCCATGGGGTTCATGTAGGGGTACATACTAACCCGTCAACCAATGAAGCCAACGTCGTCTCGCAGTCTGGACGACTCACCTGGGAGGACAGCCCGGAGGTCAGTAGAAGCCAATTCAATGAGTGAGCGATGTAGATAGCAGTATCTGGTCGATGCACTTGACGATAGTTTGGAAGACAACAGAAATCCTAACAACCCAGACGGGGCGTTTTATACCTTCCAACCACAAAGCCCGGGGAAGACAAGAAACAAGGACACTCGCGACTCGTTTTGACCGGAGGACGTGGACGTCCTTTCATCACTCGTTCTGAAAGGCGTATCACGTTGATCGTCTTTTGTGGGATGACGCACGAGTCCTTCGGTCGCGGTAGATCGTCGCGCGATGAGCGTTGGACCCGTCCGTCCAAGGGAGGATCGCGTGGGCGCGGTGTTTGATCCGAACGCGGGGTGTATTGCTGACAGCGAGCTTTCCACGAGAGAAAATTCGACGCGTTACCATGGTAGCATGTCAGACGAGATTGTGGTGTATATCGGCGCGAGCTCGCCGCTACTTAAATATTCGCCATACCGGAATGGACCGACCGGGAGTTCATGGTTGCAGACCGGAAACGGCGGGAGCGAATGCTCGGGTCCCACGACCTTTGCTGTCGAGCTGGACGGCTTGTACTGTAGGGTCATATTTCGTACTGGTAAAGAAAACGGCGCTGACGAGCACAGTCTCGGACCTCGAGTTTGTATGGACCGCATCCAACAGCTATCAAGTCCAGGCCGGTCTGGATGGGGCGCTGCAAAGCGGTTCGGCATCGTCAGGAATCGCCAGTCTGTCCTCGTCATTCGGGAACCATACGGCGCGGCTGGAGACTTCTTGCTCGTCCTGCTCAGGCCAGGACAGCTTTCAACTGATAGGAGCGAAGATCAAGACGGAAGTGACGTCCTCCGGGTTCGCTCTTCCTCCACGTATGCACAGGACTGCTGATAAGCCTGTCAGCACGGGCAGAAATGCGACTCTGGACGACGCGTCGTCTCAGATCACTTACTCCGGCTTCGCTTCGACCCAAGCGAGTCAATGTAAAGTCACCGCGATCAAATCCGGATCTTTCTACCAGGATACAGTCAGCTACACCTCTTCTTCCGGCGCATCAGCCACCTTCTCCTTTCAAGGTGAGCCCATTCCATCTCACGTCAACCTCACCGATGTCGTCAGGCTCCGCGCTGTATATCTTCGGTCCCACCGGGCCATCCTTCGGCACTTTTCAAATCGGAATCGACAACTCGGTGATCGGGACCTACAACGCCAGTACGACCATCAACACCTACGGCACCCTGTTGTTCTTCATGACCCACCTCGATTCGAGCTCGCAGCATGAGGTAGTGGTGACGAATCAGTGGATGGGATGATGTTCGCGCTCGATTATTGTGTGGCGGTACAAGCGGGCGGAGGAGCGGGAACGACGGTGAATTCCTCGGCCGCACCAGGAAAAACTGCAGCGCCCTTGGCGACAAGTGACACTGTGGCACCTTTTGCGACGGCTGCTTCGGGATCGGCTCTCACATCACCGTCAGCGGTCTTCCCGACTCAGACTAGCGATCCGTCGGGTACGATAGGAAGCAATCCAAACGGGTCGACAGCGTCCAACTCGAGCGGGTCCGCGGGAGCAGTTATCGGCGGCATCATCGGCGCCTTAGTAGGCATCGTCAGTCCCCGATCTCCCTTCCTATCCCGATCTCCCTTCGCTCGTCAGAGTGCTTAGCTGATTACAGGGTCATATCAGGCGTTAATATGGTTTGCTTTGCGATACTATCATTACAGGAAAGCAGGTGGTGAAGGCGATTTCTGGTCCGCGATGTGTGGTCCGAGACGGAAGGTCATTTTGAAAAAGCATGACAGGTTCAAGTTGTGGCCGATGTCGAGCTTCAAGCCCAGATACGCTACCAATTCATGAGGGGGGGAAGTGAGGTTGTTTGTCATCTCGTACAGGTGGCTATAGGGTTGTAGAGTCAGAGATCTGGATGAAAAGGGGGAGGCTATACGTCGAGATTGAGCGAGAATCTGATGGAGGTCAGCGGCGCAAGCCAGATTAGACTTCGATGCGCATCTCTGGTGCTCCGCACATCTGTGGTTCGATGGTTTGGGTCAACAGTCAGAATGGTAAGAGATACATGCCTGCATACTCCTAAGCAAACGAAACAACGTCCATACATTCCCCCACACCTCTCCAGATAATCTCGCAAATCCGCAGCTCCACTCTCATCCCTCCCGTTCGCCTCGTCTCTCCTCACACTCCGTCGCCGACATGCCCGATGGCTCCTCCACCATCGTGGACGATATAAATCCCTGTGGATGGGGACTGGATCTCCTCCCTCGACTCTCGCTGCCATCCCGCGCCTCTAATGCGCCCGAGCTCACTCGTCGCACCTCGCGTCCTCGAGCGGTAGTCGAGCCAGATGAGCCAGGCGTTACGGTGAAGTAGTCATTCGCGCGGATATCGTACATTGGTGAAGTATCGGGTCGCATGAGCGATTGCCGACCGGGAGAAGGGAAGGGCCCAGACATCGACAATGAAAGCGACCGGGCACTGGAAGAGGTGTGGATACGTTTTTGAGGATAAGCGGAGGTTTGGGAGCGAGGGGAGAGCACTTCGGCGTCGCCTGCCGTCAAGGAAGTGAAAGTGACGCTACGGACTGCTGAGGGCGACGCTCCTCCACGTCCCGAGGCGGCGCGTGAAGTGACAACAGGCGCTAGCTCGGGGGGCTGTTCTGTGTCGTTGTCCGAAATGTCAATGAGTTGAACACCGCGCTCCTCGTCCCCATCCGCATCGACACTGCTGTTTTGCAAGGTCGACCCGGCGGACGACCGGTCAGCCGCGCGACTTTTCCTAGCCTCGTCCTCCTCAAGCAGCTCAGGTATGTACCCAAGCTTGATCGAATCTCCACCCTCGGTCGTGCTAAGCCACGAGTCCCCCTCGGAATCCGAGTAACCCTCGATCATGCTCTTCTGCCTTTGCATGTTGTTATGCTTCTTGCTTCGGAGCGACTCAGTGGAAAGATCCGACTTGTGCGGTTTTCGTTCCGTATGTGGCGCGGCGTATACAGCTCCCGAAGCGCCGAACTTGCGTCGAAGCCAAAACCACCAAGCGCAGAACACGGCCGCGGCGAGGACAAAGAACCCGACGGTGCTGACAGCAGCGATGACAGCGGTGGATGCAATCTTGTATCCTGCTGCCGTACTACCGCTGCCACCTGATACCTGTGGCATACTAGATGTCGACGGCTTGCTGCCGGACGTCGTGCTCCGTTGTGCAGCGGAGATTGAGGATAGTGATTGCCGAAGGGAACGTACAGCATAGAAATCGATGGAGGCGTCCGAGGCATTGGTGAGGGACACCAGTCCGACTGATGGTTGCCATAGGGTGGTCCTGTTCTGGTCTGGGTATCGGAAGATGGAATAGACATTCTTCATAAACGCGCTTCCAAGGATGCTGCGAACTCCGTTAGTCAACAAGCCACTCGACATCATCGTTGAACGCACAAGTCACCAGTCTCGCCCAAGCCGTCCGAGTATTGGATGGCGCCGATGCAAGTCATTTGACTTGGATCTGCTGGATCCGGCCAGCTCATGTCCAGCGGGTGGGCAGCGTAATCCTGACCGGCGAACGTAAAGGTGATCGCAAGCTGCTGTGTGCAGGGCATCCGGTCTGGATGTAGGTCAGCTACAAGGCGACTCTCAAGAAGAAATCCTCACAGAAGCCGTCCGAGCTCGCACTGATCCCGTACGCCGCGTAGATAGCATCCGCGTACGCCTTGTACCCCACCAGTATCGGCACACCTCCCGAATCGAGGACGGCAAGAGGGGTACTCCTTGCCGGATCAATCTGACTCGCGCCAAGGACGATGTTCGTTGTGTTCGCACCACTCCCATGCTGTGGATTACTCCATGTAGTCGCCGTGATGCTCTCTATTGGTATCCGCCAGTGAAGATATCCGATGGCGCCGAGTGAAGGGTGGGCGATGATAGGAGAGTACGGTGGCGTACATGGTGAAGGGCAGAGTGAGGAGGAAAGGGCGCCGATGCCGAATAAAGAGGTCGTGCGGACATCATCACGCCGTTCCAGAGCCAGTGAGAAGAGTCTCTGGCTTGGGGCCGAGGTTCCGGATCCGAATAGGTTGTCCAGAAAGGTCGCACCGTCGGGATCGGAGCTGGTCGTTCCGGGGACCTTGTTGAGGATAAGAGAATTGGCAGGCACTGTAAAGATGTCAGTGGAAGGTGACGCAGCGCCTCGGCAAGGGTCAGAAGGACTTACAGGCCAGTCCGAGCACGCCCGTGTAGTTTCCTCCGCCGAGCCCTTCATTGGACACCGTGGTTGCTAGGACTGAATGTGAATCACCAGTCAGCGAATGCTCCCTGGCCCGGGCCAAGACTCACTGAAAGCCTGATAGCCAATGCCAAACTCTCCTATGGCTACCTCCTCCCAGTACACCTCCCCGCTCACTTCGCCGGCCTGATAGGACAAGTCAACCTCAACTCCCGCATCGAGCGATTCAGTTCCGTTGAACAACTGGGGAGCCGAGGTACAATCCGAGGTAGTACACGTATCTGACGCGACCCACTGCACGCTTGTTAGCAGTGGTGCCGGAAGTTAAGAAGGTACGTACCAAGTCTGAGGAGCCAAGGTCGATTTGCAGATAGACAGTCTGCGCATCTCCTCCATTCCAATCGGATGAGGTCCTCCGCTTATCCTTCTTTGAAGTAAACACAGCTTCGGCTTTGTTTTGGGAACCGTGTCCGAACGACATGGGAACGCTGTAGACAGCTTGAGAGTCACTGTCCCCGGCGAAGGTGAGGTTGAAGATCACGCCGGGCACGTAACTCGTCTCCGCAGCGGCTGTGCCGGTGGATGTCTGGGTGGCGGTGTAGGTCCAAGGTGCGTTGAAGGTGCTAGTGGGAGTGATGGAGGTGGAGAACAGTTCGGTATGGGTGTAGGAGGTAGAATTATGTGAGGAGTTGGATGGGACGTAGGCGGTTGAACTGGATTTGGAGGATGGGCCATCGAATAAACTGCCAGACGAGGAAGAAGTCGGGGCTGAGGAGATGCTTGTTGAAGAAGACACGACCGATGTGCGTTGTCGTTTCCCCATCCGACCATCACGAAGGAGTGAAGAATGCCGGGGTGGCGAGTCGTACGCAAACGAGGTGGGCGTTGCCAGGAATGGGCAATGAGCGCCTAATTCACATTGCGATGGTGTGATGACCGGTGTTGGTGAAGATGAGGCGGTACTGGTGGGTTGTGTACCGTATGGTCGTGAGCTGGGTCCAGTGACCGGTTGTTCGGCTTCATGGAGCATGATTTCGGGCTGGATTGGGAAGGGACATGGGATGATTGGGGTTCGAATGAGAGGAGTAGAGTCGCCGTTGAGACTGTCGAGGCTCAGATGTCAGTATGGGAGCCGAGAGACACGCCCGGTTGGGAATCCCAATGTCGCAACGAGTCAATTGGAGTGAGCCGCCGCGTTTGCACCGCTCTCCTGTTCTTTTCCCGTCCTTCCGCTCAATCCAACCGTCTACCTCGCCAGATCCCTCTTCCTTTGACCAATCTCCAACGAAACTTCTCACAGTCGGGCTATCGATGGAGAAAGTCGCGTGATTGTTGTCATGCCTCGGCAATCCAAGCGGATGTGAGAGGGTGAACGAGAGCGTTTGAGGGCTAGTTGATCGAATGTCAAATTTGTTCTAGCCTGGATGGCCTGCGAACTGCGATTTTCCCGCCCCAAAACTAGATGTATCTATGTGCCCTATTCCGAGGGCTCTGGTGAAAAGCTAAAGCTTTGTAGATGGCTCGATGGCTATTGATGATAGATGAGGAGCACAAAGTAGAAGAAAGCGGAGAAACAACCGGAGGCAAAATCTTGGTCACGGAGACAATCATTCGACTTACGTTTCGGGGTATTTTCGCTTTCCCTCTTTCCGTTGCTTGAATGCATAGACCCGCCAACATCGAGACGCTATGAAAAGCACTTGCCCAATGAGTCTTTGATACGATCCAGTCTTCACGCCAAAGAGGTACAGAGGCTTGATGACCCATAACAGGGCCGTCGAAAGTGACGTGTCACAGATCCGCCGATTTCATCATTGCAATACGTGATGAAAAAGCAATATCAATGATTTTCAGCAAAATAATAAGGTGACGAGTACCAGTCTCCACTGCCCAGCATAACGTCCCTCATCAGACGAGCAGCCGTGTCCTTTCGCTACCTGCCCCTCACTGCGATTTCAGCCTTCATGCCGCCTCGCCGATCCAACGGATCAACCCCAGCCAAGCGAGAGCGTTCCCCTTCCTCCAGCCTATCACCAGCTCCTCCTACCCAAGCCAGAACAGTCAAGAAAGTCCCTCGACCATCCGGAGCAGATATCGAAGTAGACGTCCCGCAACCTTCCACCGACACCCCTCAGGGCACACCCAAACCCAAAAAGCCTAGAAAGACCGCTCGATCGGCAATAACCAAGATCGAACCGGATGAGGAGCCTGCACTGCCCGATGCCACGCCGGGAACCTCATCGAATAAGGTCGAGAAGGTCAAGAAGACTCCTCGACCGCCCAAAATTAAGGTCGGCTCCGATGACAAGCCCGAGCCACCGACCAACGGTGACGACCCCTCACCACCCGCCAAGAAACACCGCGTCCCAAAAGCCAAGCCCTGGCCCCCACCCCAGCTCGCCCCTGACCGTCATCCCCCTCGCAACGGCTATCCCGTTTTCCCACTCCCCGCACTGAGCGTCCCACCCAATGGCGGTATAGCCTCATCCTCGTCGACGCCCCGCCCCCACCTCGTTGGCGCACATGTATCGATCGGCGGTGGGGTTGGAGGAGCATTGTTGCGGGCTGGGATGGCGGGGGCGAACGCGTTGGCGATGTTCACCAAGAGTCAGAGGCAGTGGAAAAGTAATCCGATCGAAGGGGAGGCGATTGAGAGGTTCAGGGGGTTGATGAAGGGCAAGGAGGACGGAGGTGAGTGGAGCCGCTGGGAGATGGCAGGTCTGATGGAGCGTACTGCAGGGATCGATCTCGGCGCGGAGTGTATTCTGGTGCATGGGAGCTACCTGATCAATCTGGCGTAAGTTTCTGTAGTCTTACTCACGCGGTGATAGCTTACAGTTTCTCAGAAACCCAGATCAGTGAGCTCCTCAGTGCGGAACCACGTCGTGAGCTGATCTCGATCAGAGCGAAATGGGACGTGTCGTACGAATGCTTCAGGGACGACATCTCACGGTGTCACCAGCTCGGTATCAAGCTTTACAACTGGCAGTGCGCTCTCCATCTCCTCCGTCTCGTTCGAGTTGTGCTGAAGGGTTTGGTAGCCCCGGATCGACGACAGGGGTATGTACGAAGGAGGAAGGGTATGCGACTATCGCGAAGGCTATCAACCGCGTCCATGGGGACGTACCGGAGGTGATCTGCGTGATTGAGAATATGGTGAGCTGGGCCATATTTTCCAAGCATGACCTTCATCTCCCTCATCATTGCGTATCGTCTCTCTCGCTTCTACGTTTTTCCCACCTCACTCATCCTGGCCTTTGTTACGTTAGCTGATGCTACGTCCCTAGGCCAATGCAAACTCCAACATCATCGGAACCACCTTCCACGACCTCTCCTCCATAATCTCCCTCGTCAAAGACAAATCCCGAGTCCGGATCTGCCTCGATACCTGCCACCTCTTTGCAGCAGGGTACGATATCCGTACTCCCACTTCGTACGCCGATGTGATGCGGAGCTTCAACGAGGAGGTCGGGAATGGGTTTTTGGGAGGGGTGCATATGAATGACTCGAAAGCGGATTTGGGGGCTTGTAAGGATCTACACGAGAATATAGGGCTGTAAGTCGTCCTCTCGTCTCCTCCACCGACACTGCGCCCCGGCATCCCCTTCCGTGCCCAACCCCTTCCTTCCCCCAGCCCGCGACCGGAGCTGCCAGCTGACGCTTTGAAGCGGAAAGATAGGCCTCTCGGCCTTCCGAGCAATGATGCGCGACCCCCTAATGTCCGGCATCCCCCTAATCCTCGAGACCCCCGCCCCCGAAAAAGCGCTCGAACTCAGCGACCTAGCCATCTGGGCGAGAGAGATCAAGTTGCTGTATGAGATCCAGGGGATTGGGGATGATGAGTGGGTGGTGAAGGAGGGTGAGATCGAGAGGCGGTGGAGGGAGGTGAGGGATTTGTTGAACCCGCCGAAACCGCCAAAGGAGAAGAAGGTGAAGGAAAAGGAGAAGGGAGGGGGAGAGGTGAAGGCGAAGGCGAAGAAGGGCAAGAAAACGGAGGAGGAAGAAGAAGAAGAGGAAGAGAGTGGGGAGAGTCGAGATGAGGAGTAAGTTGCATGCAGGCGAATGACCTTTTGGGCAGCTTGAGGTTCTCATGCTAATCAGACGGGAGAGCTAATGCATCGATATCTGAAACCGGTACGAGATCCAAAATGACAACTACGGGAGAAGGCGTGAGAACAAGTCCAGGAGAAAGGTGAATGGAATATGCAAAGTGGGTGCGTCGAAATGTCCAATCGTTCATGTATGGGCTAGGAGAGAAATCACAGTCGTTCTGCGAGGCGAGGAATCGAGGAGGGGCTGACGGATGCAATGCGAGGCCGACTGAGACTGTCTGATGTCCTCTTGCCGATGAGGTCAGGTCCGAAGCGTCGAAGAAACGGTGTTGAGCGGTCTGACGTCGGTTCGAGGCCGCTTTCCCAGGTCTCCCCTCACGCCGTCGACCTCCTCCTCGTGATCCTCGACTGCCTCGGTGGACTCGTCCTCAGCTCCTCATCATAATCCCTCGTTCCCCAGCTGAGCCCCAAGCCCTTCGCAAGTGCCCGTGCCGACTTCATGACCTCGCTCTTCTCGTCCCCGACCTGACGGACCTGGACCCTCGTCCCGTACCGTACCGAGTGGGGAACGAACCGGTCGTGCGATGCCGCTCTGTTCAGAGCGGGTTTGAGTTTTGGCGATTTGGACTTCCTGTTAGGTTTCTTGAAGGCGACCTGGGCAGCGTCTAGGATATCTCGCTTGGCTTCGGACTGGGCTATGAGATCGGTTTGGCGGCGCTCGTTCTCCTCGCAAGCCTCCACCTTGGACCGCCAATCGCTCACATGAGCCTGCAGGACAAGGGCGTCCTCGCGTGCCCTCCACTCGGCCAGTCGAACGGTCCCGGGCGTTACAGCGTGCAGCAGTCTCTGCTCTATGGGGGGCTCGACCGGGCTCTCCTCGTCGCTCGATTCGTGTGGCCAACTCCATTCCGACTCATCGGAATCGACACCATCCAGCAGACGCTGGTACATCCAGTCGAATTTCGGCTTGCACACCTTTGGTGTCCGTCTTGGTGGCGGCGGAGGAGTTCGAGACGGAGGATGAACGAGCCGTCGAGGCTTGAACATTGGGATGTAGTTGTGCATGTTGATCGAGCATTCGAATGACGCGACTGACGAGGTGGCCGAAGAGGGATTGGAGTATGAGGCGAGGTAGAATTGTCTGCTCGATCCAGGGCGTGACGGATCAGGGCGCCAGGCTTCGCTGAGGTTGATCTTCAGGCTATCGGCGGCACAGGTGATCAGAGGTCGTCCGCCGGGCTTATTCCGGTGAAGCTTGACTCCGCCAGTCACGCGGATCTTGCTTCGAAACTTCAACATTGTAGTCCGAGGTGGATTGGTAGAACGGTTCGGGATCGGCGGCGGTTGATGGGGCATCTTCCGGTGCGTGCGTTCTGGAATTTGTAGCGAGGATGGACGAGCAGACTTGCCATTCGACGAGGAGGTTCTTCGTTTGCCTCGGTGGCTCGATGGCTTGTATAGGATGTCTCCGGGATCACTTTCGCTGTCCAGGTCGACCTCCGTCACCGTGGCCGTGACTTGAGGTGCTCCGTTAGACTGGGCGAGGAGGGAAGGCTCATCAGAGGTGATGCCAGACGAGAGGATACTGGCGACCGACTGCTCCCTCCTCCGCCGGTAGTCCTCGGGGTCGGAATCGGACGAATTATATTGGTCATCCGGTGATGCAAGTATCGAATGCGAGGTGCTCCGAGGAGAGATGACAGGTACCGAACGACCATTGATCGAAGAGTACATGCTGATCGAAGGGGTAGCCGGACGAGTAGGCGCTCGAGCAATGGGGATAGGCTGAGCGGCTCGACTATCGGAAGTCTGAGGAGAGAACTCTCGACGTTTTTGCTTCGAAGCGGTAGTGATTGGGACGTCCTCGTCGGATTCCTCGGCTGTCGCTGCGATCTGCTCGAGGAATTCCTCTGTGACGGGTCAGGCATGTCTAGATCAAACAAGTGACTCAGCACTCACCGACTTGAGAATGGCGCCAAGTCCATCGCTTCGGAAGCCATGCATCTCTGTGGAGCTCGGGACAGAAGACGAGCTCGGTTGAATCGGGGCAGGTGGTTCTTCCCTCGACAAACAGAGCTGTTGCAGTGCTGACTTGAGGCTGTGCGAGCTTGATGATTCGAGGCTGTATGAACGGGAACTTCTGAGGCGGCGAGGAAGATAGGAAGATGGAGTCTGAGGTTGAAAGAGGAGGTGATGGAGGAAGTGAGGTGCAGTCGGATGTTGGAGTCGTGAGGAAGTTCGAGGCGGTCGAAGACGAGGTCGTAAGGGTGGGGATCGACTCGGAGAGGTTCCGCTTGATCAAAATAGGCTTTGAGCACGACATACCCGGAGTTTGATCAGATGAAAGGATGTATCGCTGAGGACTGGGGCCGTTGAGATGATATCCCCAGAGCCGGTAAGGAAAGTGCCACGAATTGAGGCTCGAGCCATCGGGAAACTCCCCTCGGGTGAACTCGGGATGTTTCACAACGGCGAGGAGACCGAATTGGGTCTGAAAGGGATAATGAGAAGGAAATGGGGTTCATTCTCAAAGGAGGGGCTCTGAGCTCGGTGCGCGACTCGATCATGGGGTTTGATGCTCAATCAAGCCGCCACTTTGGGGTGATGCTCGGCCACGTGCGCCTGTTCGCTGCCGGCGGAAGCCGTGATGTGATGCCATCAAGACCTCCTTTCAACGCTGAGCTTTGTCAACAAGTCTTCTTGCCCGTCTCCCATAACACGCTCGTCATCTTGTCACTGGCTATCTCGGCGATTTACCTTTAAATCAGTGTATCTCCGTGATCTCTCATCATGGGCGACCCATTACCGCCGTTCTACTACTACTTCTTCTGGCTCTTCGAACCGGTCAGTCCCGCCCCTTCACCCGAGCCCAGAGACCGGCTCTAACGCCGTTCACCCCTCAAATCTTCCCCATCGATTGCTTTCGACCCGATAATCTAACTCGCTCCGAAACGTGAAATATTCCTTGTGTCACCCTTCCTGAATCAGGCCCTGATCCTGTCCGGCGCGTACTACGCCATCGTTTCTCCAGAGGCGTATGGTGCGGATCTCCTACCGGAGGGTGTGGAGCGAGTGACGGTAATCATTGGACAGACGACAAGGGGACAGATGTTGACCGGTGGTCTCGGATCATGTGAGTCTCGGCAACGTCAACAGCTCGAGCCACATGCTGACGATCAATTCACGCGTCTAGGCTTTCTCTTGCTCGCCATGATGTCGCTCTCTTTGTTTCCAATCATCAGAAGGCACCTCGTGCATGAACCGCATATACAGGAGAAGTTGGTCAGAGGGATGCTGGTGCCGCTTGCTATCGCGGATGTAGGTTTCCAAGCGGTCCGGTAATGAAGGGCTAGAAGCTGACCGGACATGGGCTGCAGCTCACTCAGTAAGCGTCTGCGATGGTCCCGTCGCGGTCACTGACCCGTCCCAGCATCACCCTCACCCTCCTCCCGTTCCCCATGTCACTCCTCAAATCACCTTCGCGATGGACGACACTGATCAACGGCAATGTCTGGATCACAATCGGTCTCTTCCTCGTCCGGTATGTCATTCTCCCCCCCCCCCCCCCCTTTCAAAGCTTCGCCCCTCACTCTACAGCCCCTTGTGCCCTGGCGGTCTCGCTGATCCTCCTCAGCATGTCATGGCTCTTCGGAATCGGTCGACATCGCTCTCTTCCTGCTCATCAGAGCACGGCGGATCGCGCCGCTCCATCCGAAAAAACGAGTAGCCCAGAATCCCTCGTCCCGTCCGGGCAAAGGAATGGTCCAGAATCCGTCGCGCCTGCGGAAAACCCTACAGCCTCACCTCCAACCTCGGCATCCTCGACCGAGACAACGAGGACCACCCGGAGTACGCGGAGTACCCGCGCGGCGCCGAGACGCGGGAAGAAGGCAGCTGCAGCCGCTGAGTTGGAGGAGATTGGAAAGGACGCCTCGTCATGACGCCGACCCGGGGACGATTGAGACGATGGACTGGGGGGTAGTGTCTGTTCATGTTGTATATGCTTATATCTTTCTGCTCGGCCCCTAACCCCCTAACCCCCTAACCCCCTAACCCCCTAACCCCCTAACCCCCTAACCCCCTAACCCCCTAACCCCCTAACCCCCTAACCCTTCTATCGCGATATTTCTTTCTTGGGCGGTCTTGTGCACCAAGCAAGATCAGCCTTCGCGCTGCCTATGTTGAGGATCCTTGAAGCTCTATGGAAGCCGTGGTATAAGCAATGGATGTATATGAGTCACCCAGAGCTCGAGAATTCGCTTCATCTCTGTTACTTAGTGGTACTGCAAAGAAGGAAAGCAGCTGTTGGATTTCAGCCACCTTCGTGTAAGTTAGGTGTTTGAAAGGTAAAAGTCATAGGACGTATGTGTCCAACTAGGCCTGTTGGCTAGCTAGATAGGCGATGTGTGCTCGACGCCTTTCATCAGCCGCTCATACGACACGTGGCCGCAGGTTGGCGTTGCGAAGAAGGTTTACATATCATTCCTCGAGCACCTACATCCCCCTACTTCTGCCCTCTTTCTCACACAGCGGTCAAGTTTGCCTCGTGGCTCAGATTGTCACTTCACCGTCACGATGTCGGGTGACAGCTTCGAGCCTCTCCCGCCGACACTGCAGAATGTGCTGGATCAACAAAGCTTGAAATGGATCTTCTGTGGTGAGCCAGGATTCCCTATCTATTCCTTTCGGGACAGGCTTCGAGGCCGACATTGATGACTGTGGTTTCCTTTCAGGTGGAAAGGGCGGCGTTGGTAAGAGACCCACTCATACTGCCAAGTCCCAGCTTAGCGGTGGTTAACAGGCAAGACAACCACCTCGTGCTCCCTCGCCGCCCAACTCGCAGCCTGCCGAGAATCCGTCCTCCTCATCGTGCGCCATCCCATCCTTCTTTTCCTATACCCGAGCTGACCGAGCCCAGTCCACCGACCCCGCCCATAATCTATCCGACGCCTTCTCCCAGAAATTCGGCAAGGACGCAACGAAAGTCAATGGGTTCGACAACCTGTACGCGATGGAGATTGACCCGAATGGGAGCTTGCAGGAAATGATCGAGTCGGGTGGGTCCCCTTTTTCTTCTTTTTGGATGGGGATGAAGGGCTGATGAGGGGACAGCTGATCAGAGCGGGGGGATGGCGGGGATGATGCAGGATCTGGCGTTTGCTATTCCGGGTGTGGACGAGGCGATGGGGTTCGCGGAGATCATGAAGTGCGTCTAAGTTCTCAGACCAGAAGCTCGGACCTGGCTGGGATGGTACTGATAAGAAGCAGACACGTCAAGTCGATGGAGTTCTCGGTCATCGTCTTCGATACGGCGCCGACTGGCCATACATTACGATTCCTCTCCTTCCCCTCGGTACTGGAAAAGGCGCTGGGGAAGCTGAGCACATTGAGCGGGAGATTTGGTCCGATGCTGCAGCAGGTATGTGATAGTGCTCCATGCCAGCCAGCTAGGATCAAGCTGATAAATTCCCCGTAGATGCAAACGATGTTTGGGGGTGGTATACCGCAAGAAGACATGTTCGCCAAGCTCGACCAATTGCGGGAGGTGATCACGGAGGTCAACACGCAATTCAAGGATCCAGTGCGTTGAGCTCGGCTTTCATGGGTTTCCAGCTAATTGAGACGGATTAGGATAAGACCACATTCGTCTGCGTGTGCATCTCGGAGTTCTTGTCCTTGTACGAGACGGAACGCCTCATCCAAGAGCTCACCCGATATGAAATCGACACGCACAACATCGTCGTCAACCAGCTCCTCTTTCCCAAACCTAGTGCGCTTCTCCCTGGCCCCCCATCTTGCGGACGTAGCTCGAGCTGATAGGAATGACCAGGCGATCACTGCGAACAATGTACCGTCCGGCATAAGATGCAGCAGAGGTACCTGAGAGAGGCGTTCGACCTGTACGAGGACGGGTTCCATATCGTACAGCTGCCGCTGTTGACGGAGGAGGTACGGGGAACGGAGAAGATCAATGACTTCAGCAAGGTGGGTCGTCGGAAATACATCTGGAGCCATTCGAGGCTGATGGTTTGGGTCTGCCTGGTAGATGCTGGTGACCCCATACCTACCACCAAAGTAGATGCGAAGCTGGGTCTCGCTGCACCTAAATCGAAAGCATACTTACGGTACAGGGCGTAGGCTAATGATATCCAGCTTGATCTTTCGGTCCGAGCCTGATTTTGGCTATCCTCAGCGATTCAGTGCGAGAGGTTATCCCGCCGGCATTCCACATCATTGACCTTTTTCAGATCTTGCAAGCAGCTGACGCAGCTTCTTCACCCTTTGTCCAGATTTCCCCTTGTTCTCAGATCATATATTGCTGTTCCTGCTCGATCTCCTTTGACCTTGACTTCCTTTATCCGATGACAATTAGCGAGACGTTGATTGACGACAAATAAAACACTTCAGATCAGAACCACCTGGCTGGAATATCTGTCTTTGTGGAGAGATCGACACCCAGTACCGAGGACGATAGAAGCACCCCGCTACTCCTCGTCGTCACGGTCGCAACTCTGATCACACGCACTCCGGAATCATGAAATGCCCTCCTCACTGAGGCGCAGACGACCCCAACTCGCAACAAACTCGAAAAATTCCTCTCTTCCCATCCCACCATCAAACACATCCGCTTCCACGTCGTCGACTACGGTAATTCCCCGGGGTCTCGCCCAGTCACGGTCCGGCGAGTAGGGGAAATGGTCGCATCCGGCCTCGATGGGTTACAGTCTCAGACACCACTGACTATGAAGGGGAGCAGAGGGACGAAGTCGAAGCCAATGTCGGACGAGATGAAAGCGGAGCTAGGCGTGACGGAAAGGCTTCCCAGGGATCTCGAGGACGCGCTGGAGGTCTTGAAAGCGGATTCGGAGGTATTCAAGGAGGCTTCGGGGGAAAAGTGCGTATGTGATCCAAGAAGACGGCGGAGGTTAGACATGCGAGAGAGAAGAACTTGGGCGAAGAGGCGGAAGATGATCGTGGCGAGCATATAGATCGACATTCTAGCTTTTCATATGTGCCGCAGAGATTTCGTCGAATGTTTTCGAGGTGCGACAGAATGAGTCCAGCTTTGCGAAGAAAGTGATCGAGGCAGTGAATTCTCGAGGAGTAGAGGAGTTCCTTGCGGCTAGTCCCCATTGTTCCTGTTCGCCTTTCGTTCGGACGTCCGACTTGTCTCTCAAGTTCTCCCTCCCTCCACCTTTGGACCTATCTCCCCGTCATGTCGGTCCCTCGTGTGCTCGTCGTCGGCGGCAACGGTTTCCTCGGTATGCTCCTCCTCACTTGGCCCGATGATCCTGCTGATCGCGGCCCCACCGCCAGGATCTGCGATCTGCAAAGCCGGCGTCGGAAAAGGCTATCAAGTCTCCAGCATGAGGTTCGTCCTCCCTTCTCTCCCATATCCTTTACTGGATCTGCTAAATTGATCAAGAATCTGACAAATCCCAGCTCCTCCGGTAAACCGTACCTAACCCCCTCCGGCCATTCCCCCAAATGGGTCGACTCCGTCACCTGGCACGCAGCCTCCACCTTCGATCCACCTTCCTACACCGCCCTCGTCGCTTCCTCCTCCGCCGTCGTCCATACCCTGGGTATATTGCTGGAGGACGCGGCGTATAAGCAGAGTATACGGGATGGGGATGTTCTGGGCCTGTTGAGAGCATTCATCGGGCTGGGGAGTGGAAGTGGGGAGGTGGGGAATGGGCCGCTGAAGAAGAGGTGGGAGAGGACGGGATATGAGGCGATGAACCGGGATTCAGGTGGGTTCCGCAGCCCCGTTTTGAGAGGAGTAGTGCTGAATTGTGGTGTGGTGTAGCTCTGACAGTGCTGGACACGATGCTCGACACCCCCTCGTCCAGCTCCACTCGGCCATTCATCTTCATCTCCGCTGCCGACGCATTCCGACCCCTCGTGCCATCACGATACATCGAGACGAAGCGTCAAGCCGAGATCGAGATTGGACGGCGATGCTGTGATCACCCAGAAGCGGGGGTTCGACCCGTCTTCATGCGTCCAGGTGCGTCCCGTCCCGTCTTGGCTGGTACCATTCTCCACTGACGCGACTCAGGACTCATGTACCATCCTCATACCCGACCACTATCCACTTTCCCCGCTTTCCTCCTCTCACTTTCCGCAGGACTCGCAGATCGCACCGGCTTCCCGAACCCATTCGCATCGAAGTCCGTCTTGGGAGGAGCAGCAGACGCCCTGAGGACGCACCCGATGCATGTGGATCATGTCGCCGAGGCGGTGATACGCTGTATATCGGAAGAGGGGAGGGAAGGGGTGGTGGACGTGAACACGATGAGGACGTGGGCCGGGTTTGCTGGATCGGGATTGGAGGGTGATCCTGCGATGCAACAGAGATGACATGGGGGTTGTTCTTGCTTCGTATGTATGTATGACGGATACTGACGATAGATACTGACCGGCTGAGGCAGCGTATGCTTGATGTTGATAGATACTGATCGTCCAGTACTTATTGACCGTCCGCAAGATAAGATATAGATAGATCAAGATGAATCGCCGTCGCCCCTGCTTATCAAGCCTCACTCGCACCTTTTGCCTGAACGTAGCAACAGGCTCCCTAGGTCCTTCGCTGGTTCCACCTCCAAGTGTCTTGGCGCTCTGGCAATCGTCGGTACCCATTCACCGTTCGCCTCCACGAGCTTCTTCGCCCTCTCGCTCTTCATCGCTCTGACCTTTGACGCTCGACTGATCGATCCCGCCCGCCTGTTGTGCAGATTCTCAAACATCGCCCCGTTCTCCTTCGCCAAGAGCTTGTAGATCTTCCCCTCACAGCTGACCTTCTTCTTCTTATACTTCTCCCATAACGTATGGCTCGCTTGCTCTTGATACCATTCTTCGTCAGTCAGGGTGACGATCTTTCGGACAAGTGATTCTTCCGCGGCGTGTCGTTCGTTTTCGAGATGCGCGATGAGCTGACCTCGCTTGCTGCCGGCCTGCCGATTGCCGCGGAAGTAGTCGGGTGTTTCGAAGATGAGGAGGACATCACGGAGTCGCTCGTCCCGCAGAATCACGCGGAAGGCTTCGAGACCGATCAACCCACTGTGCTTGCATATCAGCGAACTAGCTCTATGTCCAACGAGGTATTGCCTACAAGCCGATGCTGCAGAAGATAAGATCGTCTATTCTCAGTACTCTTCAGCGCGGAACTCACTTCATGTGACAGTCCTTCGTCCCGCCATGCACCTCACCACTATCACTGACGTGGATCGCAGCGACGTTGTTCATTCCAAGCCTATCGAGGGAGGCGAAGAACTCCTCCCGACCGGATGGGGAAAAAAGATCATACTGATCCACGAAGAGGTGGCAAAGGTCGATGCAGATTTTGACCCGGCCGTCTTCTGCTCCGATATCATCGATAAGCTGGCGGAGATCGTCCAATGAGCGTGAGGTCTCGCCGTGACAGTGGTGGGTCTGTGTCCGTTTAGGACGAGTCATAAACGTAGTCTGACGGAGCTGACCATGTTCTCGATCGCCAGCGTCATTCCCGGTACCTCAGCCAAAACCTTCCGTATCGACACGGCTGCCTCTTGCATGACGTCTGCTTCATCTTCTTCGGCATTAGATCCGAGACTACACGGCACGATCCCTCAGCGATCATGTACATGAGCTACGCAGGACTTCTCACTGAAATACCAGAGTCGAAATTCCCATCTTCCGCGCTTTTTTCATCTCCAGAATGAGGCTCGCCTTCGATCGCCTCCGTAAATCTCTGCCCGTCGAGGGGTCGTAATAGGCAGCGAGGTTGGTGGTATGAACCGCGTGCACAATCATGCGCTTCCTGACGTCGTCGCCTAGAAGTCATCGCTGTTACTGGCGTCAATCTGTATCGAGCTCAAACTTACCGAGCGGTGCGATGATCCTGCCAAATTCGGTCGCATCGGAATCTGCAATGGCCTTCCGCAGAGCTTGCTCCTTCCGGTTGTTCTCAGTCTGTCCCGCTCTTCTCATGGACTGCTTCTCGCTAATCTGCGGATCCTCGCTCAGTCCTTGGTCGACAGACTTCTTGGGAACGTTGATGTGCATCGAAGCCCCGTTGAGTTCGCCGTTTTCGATGGACTCCTTGATGAATTCGGCCGCTAAGACGAGACCGCCATCGGTAGAAATGTGCCGTCCGCACACCAAGCGAGACAACATGGCCGGAGTCGAACCTCGAGATATGTCTATTGGCTGATGGGGTAGTGAGATATCTCTTCCTCCGTTTCCTCCCCTTCGAGCCGGTCGCATGGGGTTGGGGGTCTTCTCGAAGCTCGACGGCTGAACCGATTAGGCCATCAGGTCGTGGCTGAGATTGATCGTGAATAGTGTGATCCACTAGCATACTGGGTTCTTCTGGGACGTCAGGTAACCAATGCGATTCTGAGTGGATGCGCAAGGAGGTATAGTGACACAACGCGGGAGTGAAAGGTCGTAGCCGTCAAGCAAGAAAGATTACATCCATCCTTGCCGCGTCGCGTCGTCGCTCAGTTGAATTATCTCGGGTGAGAAAGCTAGGTACCAAAGGACCAGCTATCAGTCATAGCGCATCACGCCCTTAGCAATTTGATGCGAGGTCTCAAGTGACCATCAGCTTGATGCCGAAAATCTTGTTCCTATCTCGCATCTTCGGCTCGAAATCCCACGTCAGCATGAATGGCAGATTCAGCAAGACAGTCTGAGGTCAAAATTGGGTAGGATTGTTGAGAAATCATTCTTGAAGACTGCTAAGCAAACAGAGGCCAAATCACAGGAAGAGAAAAGGGGGTTTTTTTTTCTTTTCCGCGAGGATTAGGAAATTGAGTGGAGAACGATCCGAGCCTAGGATTTCTACGCTAACAATTTAAAACTCTTTTGGAACTTGTAATGCAGCAAAGCTCTGGGAACTAGACGAGACCTCAAGATCTTTCATCGGATATAAACCATATACAAAGACTTCTAGCCAACCCGTCCCCTGCGCAACCAGACTCTCGGAATCCGCTATAGACCACCACGCAAACGAAGGACCAGGTGCAGGGTCGACTCCTTTTGGATGTTGTAATCGCTCAGAGTGCGCCCATCCTCCAGCTGCTTGCCGGCAAAGATCAAACGCTGCTGGTCCGGTGGGATACCCTCTCTATGAGTGCATAAGCAGGATGAAGATAGCTTGGAATGGGAAAACGCACTTGTCCTGGATCTTGGACTTGACATTGTCAATGGTGTCGGACGATTCGACCTCAAGCGTGATGGTCTTTCCAGTGAGACTGTACGATGAAATACTTCAGTAGACTGCCGCGTATATGCTAAAGCGACAAGGACTTACGTCTTCACGAAGATCTGCATTCCTCCTCGCAGACGAAGAACAAGGTGCAACGTCGATTCCTTCTGGATGTTATAGTCGGAAAGCGTTCGGCCATCCTCGAGCTGCTTTCCCGCGAAAATCAATCGCTGCTGGTCTGGGGGAATGCCCTCCCTAGAATACCATCAGCAAGCTGTAATGCACAAATCCTGATCGCGCTCACTTGTCCTGAATCTTCGACTTCACGTTGTCGATGGTGTCGGATGACTCGACCTCTAAGGTGATCGTCTTCCCGGTGAGGGTCTTGACGAATATTTGCATACCACCGCGGAGACGGAGGACGAGGTGAAGAGTGGATTCTTTTTGGATGTCTGCGAAAATGGTCAGCCCCCGCTCCGAAAGCTATGACAGACGCAAGGACGTACTGTAGTCGGAAAGAGTGCGGCCATCCTCAAGCTGCTTTCCCGCAAAGATGAGGCGTTGCTGGTCTGGCGGGATGCCCTCCTTGTCCTGGATCTTGCTTTTCACGTTGTCAATAGTATCCGATGATTCGACCTCGAGCGTGATCGTCTTCCCAGTAAGGGTCTTGACGAAGATCTGCATACCACCTCGCAGACGGAGAACGAGATGGAGGGTGGACTCCTTCTGGATGTCTGCCGAACGTTCAAAGATTGAAATGGGGAGCATAGGCTGAACTCACTGTAGTCGGAAAGGGTACGGCCGTCCTCGAGCTGCTTGCCGGCGAAGATGAGACGCTGCTGGTCCGGAGGGATACCCTCCTTGTCCTGGATTTTCGACTTGACGTTGTCGATGGTGTCGGAAGACTCGACCTCGAGGGTGATGGTCTTGCCGGTGAGCCTGTATAGCGATCAACGACAGCGAAAAAGTAAGTGGGTAAGAGCTCACGTCTTCACAAAGATCTGCATACCGCCTCGAAGACGAAGCACGAGGTGAAGGGTAGACTCTTTCTGGATGTCTGCACGACGAAGCTTCGTAAACCACAAGAGAGTGGTCTGCGGCAGAGACGCGGGGAAAAGAGAACTAACTGTAATCAGACAGCGTCCTGCCGTCCTCAAGCTGCTTCCCGGCAAAGATCAATCGCTGCTGGTCCGGAGGAATTCCCTCCTTGTCCTGAATCTTCGACTTGACATTGTCGATGGTGTCCAAGGGCTCAACCTCGAGAGTGATGGTCTTGCCGGTAAGGCTGGACATCACGATCGATCAGTATCGGACAGACAAGGCGGCGGTGGTGTACTCACGTCTTCACAAAGATTTGCATGATGAGCGATAGTACGAAGTGCTGATTGACGGACGAGAGTGACTGATGTTGGAAAAGAATCGAGCGAGAGGATAGGCGGATGAAGAATGAAGGGGAAGGAAAGATATCGTTGGTCAGCGGAATGTCTCTCGGATTAAAATCGATCCACCGCCCGCCTCCGTCTCGCTGCGCCTCTGTAGAAAGCGCTAGACATCTATGACACACGATGCAGGGGACAGAAGATGGAAAAGGGCGAACTCCGAACAAGAAGAAGGTGGTAGAAGTCGGTGGAGCGTGGGTGGCAACGTCGCCCCTCACATCTCGCATCCGCCATCCCAGCCTCTCCAAGACCGCCTGAAGCCCTCAGAAGCGATCATCGCCCTCCTCTCTCCCAGGATGATAGGAAAAAGGGATGAAGAGACTGACAGGTTGATACGGATCCCGAGCGATATGGAAGGATGAGAGATCGGTTGAAGGAGATGAATGACGGCGGGTTGTAGTACCGCTCGATCATCGGCGTTTGAATAACCGCCGGTGTGGCAGTCCCCGCACCGACGCGCACAGGCTGAATGAAATCAACCCGTCCTGTCAATACTATCTTCACCGCACACATCTCCACTTGCATCTTCAGAGCCGTTTGATACGCTCGTTCACGTTTACAGTCACAGGTCCTCAATCGTTTCTCTTATCGCTTCTCCACGACCAGCTTGTACCGCTAACGCATCCGCAACCGCACGACCACGTCACGATACTGATTCCGTCATGTCCATCTCACTTCCAAACGGAACCATCCTCGCCACTCCTTCTTCTCGACCGCAACTCTCAGCAGCTGTCACCCGAATCTTGCACCTCGCGAACTTCTCCAAAGAGTATGTTGGCCTTCCTGCAAATGCTTGAAATGAATTGACGAGGTGCCGTCTGCAGACTCAAGACCCGCGACATCCAGGGCATCTTTAAGGAATGGGAAAACGACAAGGGAGGATTCCGCATCAAATGGCTCGACGACGTGAACGCACTTGTCGTATTCGCCGACGCGACCGTCGGTGAGTGCCATGCCACCACCAGATCAGCCGTCACGGTTGCCACCTGGCGAGTACGAAAGGCCTCATGAGCTGATTCCCCCTAGCCAAGCGCGCCTACCTATCCCTCCTCCTCTCACCTCCCCCTTCCTTCCTCCCCCCAGCCACCATCCGACCCTACGACCGCCCCGACGCCGCTCAGATCATCCAATCCCTCGCCGCCCGCACAATGGGTCACCGTTCCTCCATGTCCTCCGCCCTAACCTCCGGATCACTCGCCAATCTCCCCACGTCCGACTCAGCGGGCTCCCTCCATGGTCGGGGCATTTCAACCTCCGCAGCAGGGATCAATGGATTCACCATGCCGAAACCGCCCATGGTCGGGAGTAACTCACATGGGAGGACAGGTACTGCTTCGGCGCGAGGCGCGCATCAGCGGACCGCATCCGCCTCGTCGTGGGGCCGCCAATCGATGAATGGTGTACTCAACTTCTCGATGCCATCTTCATCCTCCGCGGGACGACTACCGACACATTCGGAATCGTCAGGAGCTGCTTCTCGATCGCCCTCCACGAGCGAGTCCGAACCTATCGTCATGATGGATATAGACACCCCTATCTGGAAGTCCGCGACTCCGAGGGGTTCGGTATCGGTTCCTGGTATGGATCAGAAGGGACGACGAGACAGTGTGAGTGCCGACAAGGCGCTGAGGGAGATTCAGAGGGCAATGGCTAGCGTGGAAGCCCAAGGTTAAGCGTCAAAGTTCAATGTAAAGCAGTAACATATCTCAACTGTCATTACTGTTCATTCATCATGTACCATAACCTCGCCAATCCGACGAAATAGCCCGCGAATGCCTCACATTTCAGCCTCCGAAGCAATATGCTGTCTACCAATGTTCGTAAGACCACTTTGAGTTTTCGTGCTCCAATGTCTCGTCGTACCACTACCAGTCGCCTCACGTCGCGGTCTGACTGGGCCCCTTGGGCCGCAGCGCTAGCAGGTATTGGATGCCGTGTACACAGTAACGATGACTACTTGGGGGGCCATTCATAACGTCTCGGTGAGAAACCTATTATGGCCGGCATCACTGCGTTGCGCTGACTAGAAGCAGCTCGAGCTCAACACCTTAACTGCCACCGTCAACTCCTTGTCTACCACCGTTCACTCCTTGTCTACCACCGTCAACTCCTTGTCTACCACCGTCAACTCCTTGTCTACCACCGTCAACTCCTTCACTACCACCGTCAACCGCTTATCTACCATCGTCAAGCGAGTGTTCAGACGCATGGACGTTCTCGAGGAGGGGCACAAGGTTTTGGCGACGACCATTTCGGCCAGCGGTCATTACCCAAGCGCGGTGAAGGTTCTCGGTAACAACAGTGGTGCGACCGCTTTGCCCGATCCTGACGTCGAGGGCAGTCCGTCGTACGTCCAACACTTGATCGCTACTTCGCTAATGACAATCAGACGCATAGCCAAGTCCGATTGAGCCTGAGGCTGGGACTAAACGACTTCAGAAGCATAGCCAGTGCGATTGAGCCTGAGGCTTGTACCAAATGACTCTTGGAAGCAGACGGTAAACTGGTCGAGCTTTGATGATCAGCTACTACTAACGAGCCTTAAGACATAGATGAACTATGACCCATATGCATGACGAAGCCATCACATCTCCTCCTTGACCTTTCCAGACGACCCCGTCGCTGTTCTCGAACTTCTCCCACTCCCCGTCGACGCAGGGGTTAAGACCGTCCCCGTGCTCTGCGGACTCAACATCCCACTAGGCGGACTCCCCCCATCACCGGTCAACATCCTCTTGATCGTCTGATCCTGCCTCCTCTGCCTCGTTCTCTCCACCTCATCCGTCCCACCCGTCTTCTTCAACTTCTTCCCCGTTACGAACCCCGTCAGTTCCGAGCTGAACTCATCCGTCTCATTCGCCTTCTCCCTCTCCCGAGCTTTCCGTTGCGCTTCGATCGCCTTCAACCGCGAATTCGGGTCACTCTCCTTGGTCCGAATCTCCACGAGCAGATTCGGGATCCCTCCATTCTCATCCGGAGAAGGTGGTCGGAAGCCCTTTGATCCACTTCTCCCTAACCCAGCCTGTCGTTGATTGACGAAATCCTGGACGTTCTGCAGCATATCCGTCGCATCCTTGATGTCATTCTTGAGATCCGTACACAGCTTGGTCTGATACGGCAGAAGCCTCTGCTCCTCCATGACTCGACCGAGTTCGAGATGCCATGTCGCGCGCCAAGTCGGTTCCACAGCAGTGACCTCCGTCGTGAACTGATCCACCATCTCGGTCGCTTTCCGCAAGTTCGCCTGGATACTCGCCATGTGATTCTTCGAGGGCGAGACGAAACGCTTGAACGCGTCCTCGCGCGCTGCATCGATGACATCGGAGATCTCTTCGACAGCTTGGATAGTCGTCGTGCACTGCGCTTCCAGCTTGGTCTTGGAATTGTCTAGCAATGCCCGACTACCGCCCATCTTCGTCTTAACGACCTCGCGCATTGTCGAGTTTTGGGTTCGAAGCTTGGCGAAGGAATCCTTCGTCTCTGCGAGGAAATCGACGTGGATCTGACGCACGACCGCCAGATCCCGTCGTAGGCTTTGTACCTCCTCGTACTGCGCCTGCAGCTCGGCCTCGCGTACGGTATTGAGGGGCCCGGACGGGCGAGGTGACGGAGACGGAGCACGAGGGATGCTCTCGAGTGCACGTCCGGACGGACGGATATTCGGTGACATCGCGGGGCTGAGCAGGGACGGTGCTGAGGGCATCGAGATCCGCTTTGAGCGTTCGAACGAGGACTTCATTTCCTTGATCTCTTGCATCATACTGGCGAAAGTCAGGTCGAAATGCTGCTTCACCTGATCGAGCGCTGCGCGGGTCAGCGAATCACGCATTCACCCTGCTAAACTCACGCTCGAAATTGAGGCTCAGCACACAGCCCTCGCGCAGATCGTCCATATCCTCGAGCTCGAATTGTACTCCCGTCCGGTTGTCTCGGATATACAAGTCGGGAAAGTCCTCCATACCAGGATCATATTCGAAACGCTCCATGAATAGCAGTCGGAGCGAGGACAATGAGATTGGCAACTCGAGGCTCGCCTTCTTGACCTGTCGACCGATCTGAAGGAAGACGGACACGGAGCCTGATGTTGGCATAGGAGAGGTGGAAGCATCGGTGAGATCGCCTGGTCGAGGGGTGGACTGTTGGGTGATCTCCTCAGGGTCGGGGGTCTTGACTATCCGTACTGATCCCGCTGACACATCTAATCGCGAAGATGGTGGGCTGGTTGACCGCTCGTTGGAGGAGCGGGAGTGGTCATTCCCATTAGCCTGGAGGTACGTCGAGTCTAGCGAAGACGAGCTTCGATCTCGCCAATCGCCATCCGATACGATCGAAAGGTTGCTAGAAGCCATGGATTCGGGTAAGGGCGGCATACGGGGAGCCCGGTCGCTTCGCCTCGTTGGCCGCTGAGGACTGCCAGTAGATGATGCCTTCTTATGATTGGGCGAACCAGGAATCATCCTGTTGAAGGTATACGAGGAGAAGCGCTTCGAAGCTCGCCGCTCGAGAGCATCTGATCGTTGCAGCGCAGCCAGAGTGGCTCGGGTCTCTGCCGGGACCTCCGAGAAGGACTGAGCATCAGATGGGGAAGGATCAAGGGATGTATCGGAAAGTCGTATTGCCGATGGAAGATTGAGGGTGGGCAGGGATGGAGGCACACTCGCCGTCATCTTTGGGGGCAATGCTCCAACATCTTTCAATGAAATCTGCGAGGGCGGCGATCGAACGGGCGAGCCGTTGGTAAATTCGGAGTCGGCGGAGAAGTGCGAGACTGGACGTGGGTTGCCGAAACTGTCCCGGCTAAATCGGTCAGGATGAGGAGGCGTGGGTTTAGGTGGAGGGGGAGGAGCGGCTGGCGAGGGACTGTATGATCCAGGCGGAGGTGATGGGACTGGGTTGTCCGCAAGCTGATGTCGGACCATTGGAGGAGGCTCGGTTGGGACTGGCGTTGATGAACCCGATCGGCGAGGTTGATTGGCATCCTGGACGCGCATACGTGATGGTCGAAAGGCATCTGGTGGAGCTGGGCGAGCTTCCGCCCGCTGCCTCTCCGCAAGTGCCTGTGACGAGGGGATCTTTGTCGCTGGCATCTGGGACGTCGCCGAAGCGGGGCTGCCTGAGCCATGCGATGCTGGTGACCTTGCTGAGCGTCTATCATCCGAATTCGGGTCCAGTCTCGTAGATGGGCGACTCTGTGGTGGAGGAGGGACCGCTGGCGGCTCTGGTTGTCGATCAGTGACGAGCCGCTTGTACGTCGCTTGCTTCTGCTTGAGCCCGTTGAGGAGATTGTAGATGACCGAGCGGATGTGAGGAAGGTATCTGTTGAGTGTCTCTTGTGAGGGTTCCTCGGACAGAGCGGGTTCGAGACACAGGCGGAGCTCATGCGGGATCGGGTCCAGCTCGCTCGATCGTCAGCTCTTTCGACCCTTTCTGGCTCACTTGGTGGAGATCCCAGCCCTATGGAATGCCGCCACGCAGATCTCAAAGCCATTGCCTAATCTCACGTAGATATCGCTGACCTGAGCTATCAGGACAACCCTCGATCGCGAAGCTCACTGCATCCTCTGAAATCCCGCCCTGTGCCCATGCGTCGAGACCCTGTAAGAGCTGCTTGGTGGTGACGAGCAGTCGCGTGATGTGCGAGTCGAGGGAGCCGGCCTGGAATGTCATCAGCTAGGGCTGCGATGCCTCTTGTGAGACGAGCCTACCGTTGATCGACCCGAAGACGCACTCTGCCGGCGCTGTGCATCCGGCCGTCGCACGTTCGGGTCAGACGGGAAGGGGCTCAGCTCCAGACTCGGTCTTCTCACTTGAGGTTCGGGGGAGAATCTGGATGGACCAGGAATGGGCGTGGGGTACGATATGGGTGGTCGCGACATGATGACGAGCGGCATTCGAGTATACTCTCGGGCTGGGGAAGAATGTGGGGGTTCATGAAGTGTCGGCGCGTGATGTCATTGAGATGATTTGTGGTGAGAAAAGGTGGAAGGGAGAAGGATCTGCTTGATTGCGCAAAGATCTGCCGGTATTTATTTTGCCGTACTGCTGCATCATATGTCGGACAACTACGTGCACCAAAGTTGGCTGTATGCCTCTCGAGAAGCTGCTGGACGAATTTTCAAGCCACTACGGGGAGAAGGACATGGCAACTCGACCTGGTGCAACTTTCTCGACTCCAAACCCGAATGCTTCCTCTCCGAAGCCTCAACAACATGAACTCGACCCATATCGACCAATCGCCTCGCAAGTCAGGGTGAGACCTTTCTCCCCTACCTGCTCTTTCTCGATGATTTAGCTTGTATCACTCTCAGAAACCTCTCCTCTCCTTCCTCCCCTCATCTTCCCAGAACCCCGACCTCCCTACCCTCCTCGGCCTCGACGATCAAACCTACTCTTCCCGACTGAGCGGCAAGAATGTCTTCCTGACCACTGGTCCTAGTACGAGCTCTTCATCCCTCGTGAAAGGTCGAAAAGGATATCGTGGTGACGATGTTGCCCGGACGAAGGCAGGACGATATGCGGAGGAGCACCAACGTGAGCGCGAGGAGCTTGGACTGGTGGGCATGAGGAAGGTGAAGTGGCGGCTTGACCAATCTGCACGGGGATGTATCGAGCGAGGGATGAGGATCTCGTGCGTCCCTCGTTCTACTCGGATCTAGCTCAAGGAAGACACAGCTACACCTCCCTCCTCCCTCTCCATTACCTCCACACATCCTACCTCCTACAACTCCTCTCCCTCCCACCCCTCCCCGCTCGACTCCCATCCCCTCTCCCTTCCCTTCCCATCGGGACATCCCCCGAATCCGTCCAATCCAAACTCGTCAAAGCGGAATTCACAGGTATCATCCTCTCCATCAACTCATCCCGTAATCCCAGCCGCGTCGGGATCAGGGGTATCGTCATCGAGGAGACGGCGAGTACCTTTCGCATCGTCACCAGTGAGGATATGGTCAAGGTCGTGCCGAAGGACGGGACGATGTTTGGGATTTCCTTCCCGGCGTATTCCATCCCACCAGCTCCGGGGCGGGACGATGGGGAAGTGCTGGAACCTCCTGATGTTGCTGGACATATTGCGAGGACACCGAGGATGGAGGTATCGTTATTGGGCTCGGCGTTCGGGTTCAGGTCCGGGGAAAGGGCTGGGCGGAAGTTCCGGCCTGCACAAGGGGGAGGTGGGGGCAGCGGATGGGGAGAGGAGTGGGTGGATGGCGAATGGGCAGGGGTATTGTTGCGCGAGCTGGAGAAAGGAGTTCCCAAGGGCAAGTCAGGCCCACCGGTCAGGGGGAAGCGGAAACGAAGCAAGTCGAGGAGGAAGGACCCGCCTGCTGCAGGGACATTACAGTTGGGTTGAGCAGGACTGATGAGCCTAAGATGCATTGTTTTCTCGGGTACCGATGCTGGGTTACTCATACGCTAGATGTAGACAACTCCAAAGATCAAAGCAACTCAGGACTTCTCATACCGCCCAATAGCCCGCTTGATCATTGCCAATTGCTGCTTCGCACTAGCCGGACCCATCTCCGTCTCTCCTATCTCACCTTGAACAAGCCGTATCAGCCACGCAAAATCTGCGTGCGCGACGAGAGGTAGCGCCGAGTGATGACGCATGGCGAGTTTCGCCTTGAAGTTCTGGAAGAACTCAGCCGAGACTTGGTCCGCTCGGACAACGACGTCGCTCGGGACACCAGCCATACGCGCAACGTCTGTCAACAGGTGAGCTAGAACAAGTTTCGAGTCGCGATCAAACATACGGGTACCATGTGACGACTCGGCGACACCAGGAATGAGCTTGTACAGGAAAACGACCTGTAGCTGCTCATCGTCGACGTGCGTCTGCATATGCATCTTCCGGATATTGGGGTGATATGTGTAATCATCCGTAAGCGAGCCGTAGTGTGTCTGCACGGACATCAGAGCTAATCAAGGAACGCATGAGCTGCAGCACGCACCGCGAAGAAGCCGAGAGGCAGAGTATGTGTCGCGAGGTGGTGAAGCACCGCTCCCGCAATGGCCATACCGTCATAAGTCGATGTGCCACGGCCAAGCTCTGAGGTGTCAGGGTCAGTCCCAGCGTGGAAAACAGGCAATGGCTACTGACCATCAAGGATCACCAATGAATTCGGACCGGCTTCGCGCAGAATTTTCGAGCACTGCCAGTCTATAAGCATATTTGACTATCATAGCGATTCTACTCACCTCGTCGAGCTCAACCTTGAAAGTACTGGCGCTCGCAAACATGTCTATAGTGTGGATAAGCACGAAGAGCTCAGTCATACGAATCATCATCACTTACTGTCGTACGCGCCCATCCGTGTCTGGATCCTGTCCAGTGGGGCAAGCCTCGCCTTTGCAGCCGGTACATAACATCCCAACTGCGCCATGATGACCGCCGCTGCCGTCATCCTTAGCAGTGTGCTCTTTCCCGCCATATTCGGCCCGGTTAGGAGAACCGTTCGCGGCTGGGGACCACCAAGCTGGACATTATTCGCGATAAATTCGGATCGGAGACACATAGCCGGGTGACGGAGCTCCTCGAAATCGATGAACGCTTGCTCCGATTGCACAAATTCGGGGCGACACTTCGGTTGGTCAAGATCCGTAGAGGCTTTGGCGAGCGAGACGAGGCAGTCGAGTTCGGCGACGACCCTGAAGAAGATCAGCACGACGCTGAGTTGGCGGGACGACTCACTTCACAGCATTGAGCCATTCCTTCCTGTCCTTGTCGAACTCCGCCATGAGGTGGCGGAAGAAATTCCTTTTTGCCGTGTTCTGAGTCTCCCGTGCTTCTTGGAGCTGTCGAATGATGGGCAGGGTCTCCGGAGTGTAATACCGGTTGTATGCCTAAGAGGGATGAGCACGTATTCCTCTCAAAGCAATCCAGCATACCTTTGTGCTTGTCTGCTTCGACCATCTCGGCGATACCGAAATACTAGCTGGGACTTGAAGCTGATAGATCTCTTTACCGCCTTGAGCGCTGTGCCAGTACTGGAGATCCTTGGTCCTATTTCGAATGTCAGCAAGAGCACTTTCCGCTCGAGCTTCTGCTTACCTGAGAGTACGTTTTGCTTGCTCCAAGAGATCCTTCAGCACGTCCTCGATTCTCTCAACCTCCGCATCTGCCTCGTCGTTATCAGCGTCCGCGCCTCTGGTCGGCAGGATGGCAAGCGTCTTCTCGCCTAAGCTTTATCAGCGCACTCGTAAAGATCGCTGATTATAGACTGACTTTTCTCCGTGGTATAAAGAGAATTAATGTGATCGATGTTCGGGGACAGGTCGGGCGCTGAACGCAGTAATCCAGCAACGCTCGGCGAAGTAAAGGCCTCCGCGATCCTCGTCAGGGATTCGAGTGCGGATTGAAGGGCAACGAATGCCTTAAAGGCTTTGTCACACGCGAAACTACTGGTTTAGGGGATCACATACAGTCATGACCTTATTGAAATCGCTTTCCTTGACGGATCCGGCGTGTATGCGAGAGATGATCCGCTGCCGATCTCTGTCAGCGCATTCGTCCCATTCAGTCTGTCGCGCCCACCTCGAGATCGGGTATCTGCTTCGCGAACTGGCTGAACTGTCCGCTGAAGCTGGGATTATCCATAAGATCATCGACGGCGTCGAGTCTAGGCTGATCATTAACCTGGACATGATCCGCCTCCCGATGCTACTCACCTGTCGCTTATTGCCTTGACGTCTCGCAGTGGCGAAGTGAGCCAGATGCGGAACAGTCGTTTGCCTGGTTTTGCGATTAGCGACGTGACCAGCAGAGTCGATAAATCCTACCGAAAGGCGTTTGACATCGTTGAAGGAGCTCCAAGAGCGAGCCCTCCACTCCACCCTCATTATTGACCAGGACCTAACTCTGTCAGCCTCTCGGCGAACTGCTGTCAATGTTCCGACCTCCATGTGACCCAGCGTTTGCCCATCCAGCACTAGGTTGCGTCCTTCCCTGATCGGATCATACACATTGAAGTTCTTTTGAGATATTAGGTCCTTGTCGAGACTGAGCGTCTTGAGGTAGAAAAGCATCCCTCCTAAGGCCTCGATAGCGAGCGGCTTGTCGAGCATTTTCACGATTGCGTCGGGGAGCTCCGGCTTGCCACTCATTGCTGGATCGAGCTCGGTCTCAAATATCTCGCCGAGGTGCCGTAGCGTATCGTCACTCGAGTAAAACTCCGTTCCGACACGGAAGGACTGCCAGAGGGTGCTGGCAGGGAGAATGTTCCGGAGAAGACGCTGTGAATACACGGAAAGATTGCCCTAAACGAGATCAGCTCGAGCCAAACCGCCCAGACGAGATCACCCACCTTCGCGTGAACGAGCTCCTTCGGCCGGATCTGACGGAACATCGTTTCAAGACGTGTGCGACAGATGTCATCATCGAAAACGGTCAGATTGAACTCGCCGGTTGAAGCATCGAGCACGCAGATACCGAAGGATGACACACCATCCTCGTCTGACCGAAGTTCCTGCAGGGAGGGTTAGCCACGACAGACCCGTTCGCGCTTGGGACAATCACCTTGATCGCGACACAATGATTCGCGTCGTCGGTGGTAAGGTACGCGCCGTCAACGATTGTGCCGTTAGTGAAGACCTGTTTCAGCTCGCGATTGACGATTTTGGGCTCGTCCGATTTCCCCGTTTTGGCCTCGTTCGATTTCTTCGCTGTGGCTTTATGGCGCATCTCCATCCTGCTCGGAGTCAGCAGACATAGTGGGAGCCTACCGTTTTCAAGGCTTACCCTATCATTGTCTCTGCTTGTTCAACCTTGCCGACCTTATGCCCAGCTCCCAGAAATTTGGCCGCCCAGTAGTCGAAGCTCTGCTCGGGCACGCCAACCTGTTAACCCAATCACAAGCGATAAGCTAAGGCCCATCTCGTGCTTAACGCCAGGTTGTCCGGTCACTCACCATTTTCATCTTCACCCTGTCCGTCAACTTCAGGTCGAAATCGCGATGCCCGATCACCGCATCGTCCTCGTACAGCTCGTAAAACTTGCCCTTCTGGAAGAAGAGTACCGTATCGTAATGATATTGCTTGATTTCCCAGAACTGTCTTTCGAAGGCAGTAAACTGGTCCTTGGCCTTCTGGGGGACCAAAATCGTTCGGCGGTCATAGTCTGTGTCGACTCCCTTTCGCCGTCCCTCCATATCCCTAACATCAAGCAGAAAGTCGAAACATTGCTCCGACTCGCGCTTGCTGTCTTGAGCTTCCTTTTTTCTGCGTTCGGCGTCCGTCAGGAGGAATGGCTCGGAAACGCCGGCGGATCTACTACCGCCCGCGTTGCGTCGTGATTCAATCTCCTCGCCGTGAGACTGAGCGAGAGGTTTTGGACCAGGACGATTGAGATTCGAGGTTGTTGCAGGCGATGAGGTGGATGGCCATGGAGCTCTGGACTTATTCGGAGCGCGTTTTTGTATTGCGACGCTTTGCGGTCTGGATTGAGCCATTTTACGTTGCGGCGATGGGGAGGAAGAAGATATTCTTGGCGATCCCGAGACCACCGAAGCCTCGTATTCTTCAGCGACAGCAGCTGGCCCCGGGACGTCAGCGATGGTGAAGAGGGTCCCATGGACTCACCGAAAGCCAGGTCGTCCGCATCATCAAATTGAAACTCGTCCGAGTCAGAATTGGTCTTCAGGCTCTTCCTCGCCTTGCGCGCTGCCGCTGAATTTGCAATATCAGCTTGGGATGTCTCCGGGAGGGCAATTGATCCGCTTCAGGCGACTTCAAGATGAGCTCACCTTTGCTTCTCCCGTTCGTTCCCTTGTTCGGCTGACCCTCAGCGTCCGACTCGTCCGTATCTGGCTCGACATACATGACTTTCCGTTTAGTAAGTCGAGACTATTCAGACTGTCAATCCTGAACCTGGAGTACTGCGGACGAAGGCCGGCTCGTCTTCTGGTATAGACGATTGGTGGGAAGAAATGCAACTGACGGTGACGATAGGCGACCCATCCGCCGCAATCTCGACGACCACGCCGTTGTTCTCCTCCATGTCCACGTCCATTGGCTGCATCTTCGACGAAGACGCAATCGCGTTCGATGCATGGGCCGGCAGAGATGGCGGTGGGCTCAGGTCATCGTCGCTGAAGCCGTCCGCTGGCAGCATCGACTTCTTCAGCGGACTTCCCCCTCTCGCACGATTGGAGCTCCCATTGAGTTTGCCATTCTGCCTTGCGACCGAAGTATTGAGCGGGGCACTACCCGTTGCGGATGATGGTGTTCGAAGCGTAGTCGAAGCGGGTGAGGAGGAGCTGGGAGCTGGGTTACGAGGCTGCGACGTTGCGGAAGTAGGAGGTGGACCGGCCCTGGGCATGCCGAAGAAGCCCATTAGGGTGGACTGCTTGGATCTATATCACGAGAGACGTGTCAGTGCATCGTCCTTGCGCTCTCGAACTTGCAGCAATGCGGGAAAAAGAGGAGAAAGGCTAAGAAATGGTCGGGTGTTATCAAAGTCGCACAACTCACCCCTTCATGTCCTTCGCCGAGTCCGCCTTCACCATCTTTGGGTACCGACTCCTAAAGAGACGGGCAGTATCCGTCAATCTGCCTCGTGCACAACAGCGTCTCGGAAGTCTCGAGCAGCTTCGAATCGACTTCCAGACACCTGTGAAGGATGAGGGAACCAGGAGTAGACGAAGATAGATCACGGCTTCGCTGAACAGGCTGACACCGAGAATTTCAGAAATTGTCTTCTCGTGGCAGCCAGCCTCCACCGTCGCGTCTGTATTTATTAGGAACCTCCCCTAGTGCAGGAAATCAGCTTATCAGGGGTGTGAAAACGCCACATGTGGATTGATATAGCTGACTGGACCAGATCACGGGGTCTGCCCTGAGAGAATCGATATTTCAAGACACGGACGCGCCCTTCCCATGTCAAACATTAGATGTATGTCCAGATGGGACGCGACGCGCTAGAAAAGTACTTAACGTCTCGTCCGGCTTCATTTGTCCCTCTTTTGATCATTGTACCTTGTCGATCTCGCTTCTCGTACTTCACGATCTGATCTTTACGCTTGACCACCTCTTCCCCCTCGCTCAACTCATACTTTCCTTCAACCCTTCCACACCACCACCATGTCCATTGTAGAGACCCCTTCCAAGGCTGCGGCCGCTGCCCTCTCCATCATCGACCTGAACGCACCCAAACCCAAACCTGCCGACTCCTCCCTCCTTGCTAAGCTGAAAGCAGTCGCTGCTGAAGCTCCCGTCAAGCCCTTCGTCGTCGAGCAAGCAAAGGGCGAGGTCGAGGAATACAGAAAGCGATTCGTTGGCGATCTCAACTGCACCGAAAAGGACGAGCCTCTGTTGAAGGAGACGACCTCGCGATTTGTTCTTTTCCCCATCAACTACCGAGAAGTAAGCCTGATCCCAAGCGCCATAATGCGATGCTGATTATCGGATAGATCTGGCAGATGTACAAGCAGGCCCAAGCTAGGTAAGCCTCCCTGCTCTTGATCTCCTAGCCGGATGCTGACAGGAGTAGCTTCTGGACATCAGAGGAGATCAACCTTGCGCCCGATCTTCACGATTGGGAGAACAAGCTCAACGACAACGAGCGATATTTCATTGAGCACGTCCTTGCCTTCTTCGCAGCTGTGGGTCCCGCCCAATTCCATGCCCTTCTATGCTGACCGTCGCCCCCTACCTAGTCCGACGGTATCGTGAATGAGAACCTTGTCGAGCGTTTCTCATCCGAGGTGCAGTGCGCCGAGGCCAAATGCTTCTACGGTTTCCAAATCATGATGTGAGTAGACACACACATGAGTATTACATAGCGGACCTCGCTATCGTTTGCGCCCTGATGTGCTGACTTGGCCACCTAGGGAGAACATCCACTCCGAGACATACTCCCTCCTCATCGACACTTACATCAAAGACGCCGCTCGCCGAACCTACCTCTTCGAGGCGATAGATACTATCCCCTGCATCCAGAAGAAGGCCCAATGGGCTCTCAAGTGGATCAGCGACAAGCGATCGACCTTCGCTGAGCGACTCATCGCCTTCGCCGCCGTCGAAGGAATCTTCTTCTCCGGCTCGTTCGCCTCGATCTTCTGGCTCAAGAAGCGAGGTCTCATGCCCGGTCTCACCTTCTCCAATGAGCTCATCTCTCGGGATGAGGGTCTTCACACCGACTTTGCTTGCCTCCTCTTCACTCACCTCCGACGACGACCCCACCCTGAGACCGTTGAGCGGATCATCAAGGAGGCGGTCAAGATCGAGCAGGAGTTCCTCACAGGTGAGCAGCCACTTCACCTTACAAATTCATATGGCTAATTATAATTCATATGGCTAACTTCCACCTCAGACGCCCTCCCCGTCTCCCTCATCGGTATGAATGCCAAGCTCATGTGCCAATACATCGAGTTCGTCGCCGACCGTCTTCTCGTCGCTCTTGGGAACGATAAGGTGTGGCACGTCACTAATCCCTTCGGTAGGCTCTTTCCCTCTGTTGCTCATAGCTTGTACTGATGCCCCACCTAGACTTCATGGAGATGATCTCGCTTCAAGGCAAAGCCAATTTCTTCGAGTCTCGAGTCTCGTCATACGCAAAATCCGGTGTCAACCAATCCGTCGGGTCCGCCACCGACCACCAAGCGGTCAAGAAAGGTTTCTCGCTGGACGAGGACTTCTAGATAGATGGAGGGGGAGTATGTCAATCGGGTCTTTTGTATCGGTGCTAGTCTTCGTTGCTTTCGATGCTTGCTGCACAGTACATGCCGGACGATCTTGTAATGATATAGCCATGACATGCAATGCTCGTACTTGTACCTGCTGAACTAATGATTGCGGCAAGAGACTGTGACTTGACTAGATGAATCAGTCTTCTCATTGAACCGTGGATGGAAGGCCGTTGACATGAATGCCAATCACTACGAAGACGAGCCATGCATAGATGCAAAGCCGAATCCCCTCAATCAAGCCTAGCCCGCCTCTCCTCCCTATCACCCACAACCACTCCAGGTCCACCTCCATCCGCCGCCGAGCCTATTCCCACACGATCTCTGTTGAACGACTCGACTCTCCGCTCGTCTCTCGTGCGCACGCGAGGTGTCACAGCCATCGCAATACCAGGTGACCGGGCATGCGGTGGTGATCGGACTGGCGAAGAGCGGACTGCGCGTGCAGAGGGTGATATATGAGTGATGGTTCCGTCAGGCGGAGGTGGTTCTGGAGCGCTTGAACGGGGATGCGGTATTGATGGAAGTTTGGACGTGAAGGCGGTTATAATCCCTGCTTCGGTGGCCGCCCGAGGTGGTCGATACGAATGACTCTTCCGCCTGAACATCCCTCCGACAAGGTTTCGCAGCAGGTGACCGCCATGATGCTCGTTCCCCATGTCCTCCTTGTCCTCCTTGTCCTCCTTGTCCTCCTTGTCCTCCTTGTCCTCCTCACCCACCTCGGTCTCCCAGGGTACGCCTTCTCCCGATGAAGTGGTCTTTTCCACCTTCGGTTCTGCTAGTTTTGGGTCCGAATAACTTAGCGAGACAGTCCGACCGGTTGGAGGTGGACGTGAGGCGCGAAGTGAGGATCGGGATGATGATGGGATCGAGGAGGAAGTCGCGATGGAATAGGGGGAAGTTCCAGGAGGGTCAAGCTCCATCCCGGCATTCCACATTTGTCGGGATGACCACCGTTTCGCCGAGCCTCGTGCGAGTAAGGGGGATGGATGTGTGTCGCGCTGATCCACCGCAAGACCCACGCCGCTCAGGTTCCGCTTCACGTCCTGCTCGGCGCTCTCGTACTCCGACTCAGGCCGACTCGACTCGCCTTGACCCAGCATCTCGTCGTCGCCTTCTTCTCCATCTGCGCCTGTCTCGGAGAGGGCGGGTGATGGCGGTCTGGAATCGGAGTGGGGGAATGGGAGGAAGGGGGATTCTTCGGGTGCAGAGGCCTGGACGTAGCCACCGTGTGAGCGGATGAGGGAGGTGTAGTATCGCTGAAGGAGGTCGGCGTTACACTAAGAACAATCGCAACAATCAGCTCGTCGCTCAACTCGAGAGTGAGCTGGGGATGTACACCCAGTTCGACTTCAAAGGAAAGAGCAATTGAGCTGACTGACACAAAGGTTCCACTCCGTCACCTTCAAGAATTCCCTCTCCAGCGCATTCAGCTCCTGCGCCTTGATACCGCCGACTTTGGCATAATGTGCATTCGTGCAAAAGACATCGCATTGGGCCTTCGAGCCGGCGCAGACTCCGGCGATGAGGAAGCGATGGACGGTGAGGGAGGAGAGAGTGAAGGTAGGGAGGTGTTGGCAGGTGATGTCGATGTAAGCTAGGAGGGAGAGGAGCGGAATTGTCTGAATGAACTCAACTGCTGCCCAGAGCAGAGTGAAGGAAGCTTACCTCCATATTGGTGTATTTGACTATCCTCCGGAGATACTCTAGCACGCTGATCCCCGGTGCCGCTCTCGAGTGGAATCTCGTCAACGCGTCAGGGGTGAGGACAACCTGATCGTTATGCTGCATAAGGAGATTTAGCATGTGGGAGATGAGGATGATGAGGGTATCGGTTGAGCAGTCGGTAAAGGCCCATGGGAGTTCTGGGGTGGAGCTCGAGGAGCTGATCGCCTTTGACGGGGTGGCATTGGCGGCATACATGAATCTGAGGGACGGCTAGCCGGTCATCGAGGGGGACGGAACTGGATCATGAAGTGTGTAGGTGGAGGATGCCGAAAAATAGTCGACTTTCAACGTCCACGGTGCTCAAATATTGTGTTCGCAGCTTGCAGAGTTTCCCCCCGTTGTCCAACAGTCTACCCCTCAACCCCAGCTTATGCTGTCTCACTCGATGATTCTTCATCCTCCATTCACCCCATCTTTCGTCATTTTTCAATCCGGCATCGCATTCGACAAGGACCACCGTGACGCTCAAGCAGATCCTTCCCCTCCGGCCTTGATCGCCGGATTGACTCATCCCAAATTACCGCCGCCACCACCTCGATCTCTCATCCGCTAGGTGAGCGCGATCCAGCTTGTTACCCCGAATCCCACTCCACATACTCGGAAACCAATCCCCAGCTGACTCATCACGCCACCTCTCACTACCATACTTCTCCTCCCTCTTCGTACATATCCTGCCCACCGTCCAGCAAAGTGGGAACACCAGTTGGTGGACAGCCTTTGCCCTGAATCACTGCCACTCTCGATAGCCAATTTACAAAACTCCGCCTTTCATCCTAACGCCGTGCGCGCTAACCCAGTTCCCCTTCACCTCCCTCTTTCCCTCCAACCCTGCCTCGATCTCGCCTTTCCACATGATCTACCTCTCCGCATAGCACACCCTGCGATGATCTATTCATCTAGTGGCCGCACACTCCCCAACATCTTCGAGGAGTACGATCCGCCCTCGATCCAGACGGCCAGAGGTCAGCGCAGCAACCCTGGTGGGAGCGCGAGTACGAGAGCCCCGGGCGATGTACTTGAGTCAATCTTTTCCGGCCTTCAGGACCACACTTTGTCTGTCACTTACGAAGCCAATATCCTTTCCGACCTCTCGGACCTTGTCAATACGTCGTGGATCGACCAAACGAAGTATCGTGTCATCGGGAACGAGTGGGACATGAAGTTTGTTCTGGATGACCATCAAGCTTCGACCACGACGATTCGGGGCGAAATCGTCGACCTCTCCGCCGTCTTCGAGTCCTTCCTGTTTCAGGCTGTCAACTACACGGCCTCCCGTCCAGCCCAATTTTTGCGACCTGAAGCATATCCGCCAATGACTACGACGAGGTCCTCCTGGGGTCCTTCCGTCCAAGGGCGCGGACTGAAGGGAGCGGATGTGTGTGCCTCTCTCCGCCGCGATGGGGACACTACCCTGATACAGGAGATCGATAGAATCGTGATGGAGAGGAAAGGACCGGCTTCGATCCCAATGGATGCCATCCTCAGCGGGATCCGAACGGCGCATGCGGAGGGGCACGGGTTCAAAATCAGGAGAGATATGACAGACGGGACCTACGTGACTCACGAGAACGTCGACAAATCATGCACAGACGCACTACTCCAGGTACGTGTGCTCATCGTTCTTACTTACATCACCAACACGCTTAGACATTCGAGTATATGGATTCACGGCGGACAAAGGTCGGCGTCTTAACAAACTACAATGTCTTCCTCGTCATCCTCCGCACCGGAAAGGACAAGATTGTACTATCTTCCCCGGTAATCCGCGACCGCATCTCGCGGGCTAGCCTCGAGCCGGGTCTGGCGAATGACGTGTCCGTTTGGAAATTGCTGTTGGCACTTCTCCTGTATGTCGGTCGCCCGGAGAATCTCCAAGGCAAGACGGGGATTTGGGCGGACCTGTGGGTCAGGGATCCGGGAGAAAGGAAGGAGAACAGTACGAAGAAGAGGAAGAGAAATTCGGGCAGGGACGGAGGCGATCAGAGGAAGACAACGAAGGCGGGAGAAGAGGATCGGAGCGGCTCTCCGGCCGAACCCGATGACAAAGATGGGGCAGAAGAGCTCGACCATAAAGTTCACTGCGGATCCACATCATCCTCAATTTCGAGGGCCGGATCGAACGCAGAAATCAAGCCCACGGATGCCTCGTCGATGGATCTCACTTTCACCGACTACCCGAGTATGGACGACGAACCCAGCTCTTTGCCACGTCTGTCGCCCTCGCCATCGTCCTACCTTGATGCCCGCAGTCCCCTTTATCGTGCCAACCTCCACTTTCACCAAACCTCGCGCCAAATCTCGCCGCAAGACCTGCTATGGTTTGAGGAGCGGCGCTTTCAGCTCACGAAACCCTCGCCCAGCTTGTCCAATATCGAGGCGGACCCTTGGCTGTCGTTGGACGAAATGATCGCCGAGGGACCACATTTCACCACGTTCTCTGCCTCCGCTCTCGGTCGTCTCAACCCTCATACCGACAACCTTTCCGACTCCTGTCATACCGAACCTGATACCTTCGCTGCGGGCTCAAGCCCCAAGACCCTTGTCGACCTCGTCCTCTCCCCACCCCAATGCCAATACATACTCAAACTCGCCCGACTCTTCTCCCCACCCCATCATACCGAGCTTGGCATAGTAAGCGGGAGCGATATCGTCTCTGCGTTGGAGCTTGAAGTCCGCTGCCTCACCGATCACCTGGCGGACCTTCAAGGCAGCATCGTACCGAGGTTTCATGGTCTTTGGTTGTCCCAATCGCCGGGTGGGCAATGGGCGATTTTGTTGCTTGAGAAGGTCGGGCTCGGTGGTAAGCAGATCAGAAGGTGGGAGGACTTGACCTGGAGCGAGTCGTGAGTCCTTCATGGCGACTGTGGTTTTCCCAATCATTCCACCCGTTATCTTCAACCTCTTCGTCACTGCTACTTCTCTTCATGGAATGAGGGGAGGAAGATTCGTTCAGGTCCGTAGCAGAGGCAGCTGTGGCTTGGCCTGTGACTGTGCATCCTGGACGTATGGAAAACATCGGTCCTTGATCCCCCCACCTCGACCTCTATCCTCCACCTAGCTGGCCATAAGTTGACGAACAGCCATCACAGGGATCTCATCCGCAAAGCATATGCCGCCATACACTCCCGCGGAGTCGTCCATGGAGATCTCGAGACCCGACATATCTTCTTCGAGCCGCCAAGCTCTCTTATCCCCGGCTCCACTCCCACATCATCCACAGCTATGTCTACCGGCGGGAATTGTTCCACTCGCAACTCCCATACCCTATCCCTCACTTCTGCGCTCCCAAACTCGCACGTCACAATCGGTATGAGGGTCCGAATCATTGACTTTGATAGGGCGGAAATCGTCAACGTTGGGGAGGCCAAGGTTGGAGTGGAGAGGGAGGAAGAGGTATTGGAAAGGTTGCTGCGAAGGGGGGCCGGACCGGCGACTTGATTATGCGAGTAGATGAGCTAGAGTGGAGCCAAGAGGAATGACATTTGGACATTTGCCAACATTCTACTGTATATCTTCGACAACCGGTCTGCAGGGCGCAGGTAGCCTGAATATGCATCACGTGAAATACTCTCTTCCGCCTCTCGAATTGGACCAAGGAGAAGCAAACGGAAAAGGAGGCAATGAACCTGAATTCTTTGATTGTTGCGACTGTCCCATCATGTTTGGGTGAGGAACACGATCGTGATGGACCTACTCAGCTCTGTCCGCGGTGATAGCAGAGAAAGCGGTACAACAGGGAAGGGAAGTTCGGACATCTTTGGCGACATCTCAAGCTGAGATCGCGAAAACGACGGTGCCATGGGAGATCCTTGCTAAGCAAGACGTCGATCTATGAACAAGATCAGGTGTTGGTCTTTGGTGTTGGTCTTTGAATCAACCTTTGTACCTTCGAGTGATCCACATCATACCCTGTTTTCACCCCTTGTTCTAGTGGCAAAAGAAATCAACCTCAATATCCCAGCTCTCCCAGAATCAACACCCTGGATGGAGCGTGGCAGATCATACGTCCCAGCCCAGAGACCTATGTCACGTAGCATTTGAGTGATGTGTCTCCTGCCCCAGAGACGTATGCATAACTACGTGGAGATGGGCCTGTCATGTCGGGGACTTGACCCGTATATAGTTGGTGGATTTCCCGGAGGTCGGGACTTCCAATTGGTGTTTTTAGCTTTGCTAGCGTAGCGGTAACTAAGTGTTTCTCCGATTCTCTCTTCCTTTGCCTTGCCGTCTTTCCCTCGTCACGTTGGACGACGACTGGGCTGATCGCTTGCCGCATCACTCAAATCTACCCTCGCGCTGTGATGTGACTTGACTTGACAGTTGATTCTCATCCCTTGTCAATCCATCCAATCACTGCTCTCACCGTTTTCCGGCACTTTTCACCACCCACCTTCCCTTCCGTCCAAACCCATCACACACCTTTCCCATTCAAGAACTCGACGATTGTGGAGGTCCATCTCGTCAATGATTCCAAACAAAGACATCGTCATCCTACATTTGTGTGTCTCGATATGCTCTACTCCCCTTGCAAGGAGGATTGACTGAACCGACCTAATAGCCAACGCCGGTCGCAACTTCACGACGTCACTTTTCCAACCTTACCCCTGTTGAATCAAGATGAGATTGAAGAGGAACTACTGACTTCGAACGACAGTGGAGTGAGACCCTGTTGATGATGAGAGCCGGAGTGAGTCAAACAGGCTGAGGATCGGTGAGTCGCTCGTTCCCTTTACCGCTGAGAGTTGGACGTGAGCCGGAGATCCACTTTGTTCGCCAAGAGCTTGGTGCTGACTGTGGCGATCAGACAATGACAAGAGAGGACAGGGCGGTGAAGCTCAGCCATCGTCTTCCACCTTGGGAAGGTGTTGTGGCGGCGTCGATGTGTCTGAGTGTGAGTGAGAATCCTGCTACGATCTTGTATCTTGTTCCGCCTGACAGCTTGTCAGCAAAGGCTGGCCATCGTAAATGGCGAAGATCGAAGCCAATAGTATGAACACGGAGGCGGCGTTGACGCGAGGTCATGCTAGGCGGCTTTTCGTTTCGTCGCTCACGGGCATGGTTTGTTTCCTTCCGCTCAAGCTTCGTGCTTTGCTGATCTCCCGTTTGCGCAGAACATGAAGTGAGGATGACCTTTCTGTTGAACAATTCTCGCTTACGCATGTCAGTCCGGGCACTGGTCAATGGGTCCATAGGTATCAAGTGTAGCTCGAGTCCTTGACTGACGGACCATGATGACTGCCTTCACCAACGTCGTATCAGTAAGAGAGGTAGAAGGAAATGCAAGGAGAAAGCAAAACCCTCATCCTGATTCATGGTTTGTTGTGGAGATTTTGCCCGGCGAAAAAATCCAGCTTACTTGTTCGATCCCCCCATCTCAGAGCAAAAGCCCGGCAATCAAAGATCGCTAGTTTCCGGTAGCATTCGCAATCCATCAACTTTCTCAGTCTCTCACTCACCATGCAATCCCTCCTATCAGGGGCGGATTGCTCTACAGCTGCCAACCCGCTCAAGCAAGTGTTGCGAAGGGAAGGGGTCGACAACAGTCTTTTCAAGGTGTCCATCACTGGCTCCAATCTCATGTTCAGAACTGACACAATCTGTCCCCAGGACCGCCTGGCTCCTCCCGCTGGATCATCATCCACGATCTCCCGCCCCTTCTCCAACGGTCCTATCTCGGCCCCCCAAGAGCTCCGTCACGTCAATGCCACACCTCACCCGTTCAACCTGTCTCACTTGTCCGCCGATCTCGCCTCACATTCCCCGACTCTGAAATCGCAGGGCAATAGACATTTGGATGCCGAGTGGGACCGCTTGAGGGGCCAGCATGTTCCGCAGAGACCGCAAAAGCTGCTCGATGCGCCTCAGCCATCGGCGTACGGCGCCGAGTATAGTCAGTGGAATCAAGGGAACGGTCACCAACAAGCTCAATCAGGATGGGCCAAAACATTCCAGTTGAACGGCAAAGGGAAGGAAAGAGTTCCTTCACCATCCCAGATGTGTTCTCAGCTCCAAGCCCGGCCTTACGTCTCCCAGCATTCGTATCAGCCATTTCAGCCTATGTATTTCAACCTCGGACAGAATCAAGCCTATCAACCAGGGGTGATCAACGGGCGATCCGAGCAGGAGCAGCGGGATATGGAAGCGGCATTCGAGCGGGCACTGGAGGATGCACGAGTTGAAAGCACCACTGAGAAGGTACAGACGGTGCGGGCTGATGATGAGGAGATCGAAGAACTTGTCAGGGAGCCTAAGGGGGACTTTGAGAAGGTGTGGGAGAGCTTGCGGCCGGAAGCGGAGAGGTTGGGCAAGCTTGCGGAGTGGGAGAGCGATTTCTCACAGGTCAGTGAAGTCACTGAAGATGGGAAAGTTGTCCTCAGCTACCGGGTTGTCGAAGCGATCGGCTGACGAATGAAGCAGTTTGTGTCTGGAGAAGATGACTTGTTTGACACCCTCAACCAGAGCCTAGCGAGAGATGGCATCGGACAGACCGACCTTGACGATCAGTTGGAGTTTGGTACTGGGCAGCAGCTCGACGGACACTTCGACGAGAATGATGGGCAGCGAAGAACCAAGGAGTATGTTTTCGGTGAGTCCTCACAGCCCCTTGTAGACCCTAGCTCATCCCGCGCAGCATTACCGAACCGCTTCTCTACTTTCAGTCCCGCCTCCGCATGGGCAGAAGCAATTCGCCTGCTCGGTTCAGGTGGCTCTCTCCAGGACGCAACGCAGCTTCTTGAGGCATTCATCCAACGCGCGTCGATGGAGGACTACCAGCAATTACAGGTTACGGATGTTGAGGCTTGGTCGCTGCTCGGACGAACGCACGCGATGAATGAGAAGGAGGAGAAAGCTTTGTCAGCGTTTGAAGAAGGGAGACGAACGCTCGAAGGGGAAGATGCGGGGAGGGAAAAGGTCGCCGGCGAGATGCTCACGGTTAGTCGACGCACCAGAAGGGTCCGAAAGCTGATGGTGGATCTTAGAACCTCGCGATCTCCTACGTCAACGAGTCGGAAGACCTCGCTGCTCTCGCCGTCCTTCACCAATTCCTCCGTCTCCTACATCCCGCCCATGCCGCGCCCGCACCACAAGAGACATTTTCCACAACTGCAACATCTCCTTGGATGAAGCACCAGGACATTGCGGATAGTCTTCTCGCCCTTGCCCGAGAGCAGTACAATGCTCTCGGACGGGTGGATCCGGATGTCCAAGTCGGACTGGGGACGGTGTACTATATGATGGGGGAGTACGACGACGCGCGGGGTTGCTGGGTGGCGGCGTTGGGCGAGCGCCCAGACGCACGTTAACCTCCATGTCGTTGGTTTTAGCTGATAATTTGACCAGGATTATCTCCTCTGGAACCGCCTAGGAGCAACTCTGGCGAATGGCGGGAACCCGGAAGAAGCGGTCGACGCATACCGACGAGCGCTCGAGCTCAAGCCGACCTTTACTCGGGCGATCTTCAACCTCGGGATCTCGTGTGCGTCCATCTCAAGCAAACCAAGCCCTTCATGCTGACGGACGACGCAGGTCTGAACATCGGAGTGCATCGCGAAGCGGCTGAACATTTCCTCGCTGCGCTATCATTGCACGACCGTAACGCGTCAGACGATTGGGATTCAAATATCAACGATTCTGGGAGTCTTTGGCCGACCCTGCGGCGCGCCCTCAACGCCTTGGTGGGTCTCCTTGAATCGAGTATCTGGATCGCGATGCTGACGAGGGTCTCAGAATATGCCCCTGCTGGCTGAGCGAGCAAAGCCGGGGACCGATCTTCAGGTCTTCCGACAGGCCGGCTTCGAATTTTGACCCGGAACCTTTAGATTCTATCTTGCACGTCGTGCATTGTATACCCGGAATGGGGCGTGATATGCTATGCTGTCCCAAAAATAAGTCACAAAGTGTTGAGGAAGTCAAGCCTTCGGATCTGTCACTATCGATCGCAACCCGTAGCCTTTCAGGACCTCATCCTTCGCTGGCGAGGGGCTCTTGAAGACCGGATCTGCACCGGTTGTGCTCTTAGGAAACGCAATGACGTCCCGTATAGACTTGGATCCGCAGAGAATAGCGATCAAGCGATCGAAGCCTACGCTTTCGCATGTCAGCTCAAAGCCCGGTACTGAGGAGTCAGGCCTACCGAGTGCAATCCCGCCATGAGGTGGAGCACCGAATTTGAGCGCCTGAAGAAGGTGTGCGAATCGACCGATCTCTTCTTCATCGAGCTGTTGCGGCGCTGTCAGCTTCGTGAGCCTTCTACCCGGGCGGAATCACCTGAAGGATATCCCGCAGGACATACTCCTGCAATCTCGCATCATGGATTCGCGTGGACCCACCACCGATCTCTTGACCATTCAATACGAGATCATAGTGCTGTCCCCTCACCTTCACCCCTCTTCAATGCCAACCCGGCCCTGATTGAGGGAACTCACGGCGTCGACCTCGCCATTCTTCAGATCCTCGAGGTCCTCGAACACCGGCGCGGTAAACGGATGATGGGAGCTCGCCCATCTACCCTTGGAAAGCAACGCCTTGTCCTCGTCGGCTCGGGTGAAGAGCGGGAACTGGGTGATCCAGAGAATGTGAGGCTGTTTAGGGAGAGTCATCAGGCCTGATACCTATCAGCGTAGTACACCGTGTGGAGGGACAGCGAGTTAACCTTGAGCCACGAGATTCTCCATGATCTGAACGCGAAGTCGGCCGAGCTGGGTCCACCCACCCTGCTTTTGTCAGCATCGATGCTAACATGTATGCAGGAAAGACTAACCTCCGGTACCTTCTTCCGTTGAGCGAGCCAGATGATGTCGCCCGGCTTGACACCACTTGGCCCACTCCGATCAAGCTGAAGCTTGTGTGGCTGGGTGAAGGGTGACTCGTCCGGCCAGGAGTATACATTGGCTTCCGTGATCTTTACGTGATGAAGCTTTCTGCTTCAGCCGTTTGACTCAGATGACAGGAGACATCACTCACGTGTGAATTATTGCTTGCCACAGCTTCGAGATTCAGGCTGCCGGCCAAGGCGGCAGGCGTGACCATCCATTCGACAGTATATTGGCTTTGATCGACGAGGATCGTGTCGAGATCAGAAACTGATAATGCTGGGTAGTAGCCTATTGGCAGCGTCTAAGATGTGGATCAACGATTCTCAGGCTTACGAACAAGAGGTGAGAGACTCACATACATCTCGAATCGGGTGTCAGGCTTGTCGCTGCCGTACTGAAATACCTGCTTCAGCAATCTACCTATACACTCTTGAAAGATTACTCACTACATCCATAGCCACCTCATACGGCATGACCCTGAACCAAGCTTCCAACTCGACCCCCTTCACCTCCCTCCATATCCGCTTCACCATCGCCTCCACCACATCTCTTACCGCCTGGCCGTCCGCAAACGCCATCTCCAGATCCACTTGTGTGAACTCAGGCTGCCGATCCTTTCTACCGCCCTCATCTCGAAAACATCTGGCCATCTGAAAGTACTTTGGCACTGCTCCGGACGCGATGAGGAGTTGTTTGGACTGTTGTGGGGATTGTTGCAGGGCGTAGAATGATGGAGAGGTGGAGGATGAGGAGAGAGGGGTGGGGACTAGGAATTCACGAGCGCCTTCGGGAGAGGAGTTTAGCAGGATGGGTGTTTCGACTTCGGTAAAGCCTGCAGAGATCATAGGTGATGAGTTCAGACCTAGGTGGGATCGTACGGACCTTGGTCGTGGAGATGACATCGGATGATATGGGCTACTCGACTTCGAAGCTTGAGGTTTCCGGCGAGCTCTGCCCGTCGGAGATCAAGATATCGGTGTTGCGCTCGGAGATCCTCGCTCGCCTAGGATTCTGTAGCATCAGTCCGTATCTTCAGTCATGACTTGAGGAGAAAGACGGACCAGCTCGGCTCGATTTGGGTAGAAAGGTAATGTCACCTCGGCAGGGTTCAACAGTGTCGCCCCACGAATCTCAATCTCGACCTCATCTGCTGCCTAGCGTATCCTTCCGTCAGTCTGAAGCCCGTACGAGTGACTAGACACCTCACTGAAGCCACATCCTTCGCTTTCTGCTTCCTTGCTCTGACCACGCCCTCGACGAGGATCACCGATTCGAGTGGCATGCTCGTCAGCCGTTCCGAAACCGCCGGGTCTCGCGAGACCAGCTGGACGGAGCTTGCAGAATCTCGAAGCGTGAAGAAGTGAAGGTTCGCTGATGCCCTCCTGGTAATCCGACAGCTGTCAGCTAAACTGGAACGATCATTCTGGGATGCCACCTTTGTGAGAACAGCCATCCGCCAAGGACGACTGCGGACCCCTCAAGCGACGGGGAGAGCTCGGGGCAGGTGTGCGTCATTGTCGGTCGCCGTCCTAGCATCTCGTCAACCTTGCTCGCACTGACGGGAAGATCAGCGTACCTTGATGAGGCTGCAGACCATCCGTCCGGTCGACATATCGTGCAGTTGGTGCGGTACTATTCCACCGTAGACTAGACCGAGTCCCTTTCGGTTGTCGAGCTCGGATGCTGGACGTCGCTGCGGTAGTGAATTTTCTTGCGCTGGCCCATCTCGCACACAACGATCTTGAAACGACCTTGCCGACGCTACATCCCAACGTCGTCATTGCCTGATCTGCAATTGCCGGAGGGTGGTAAGACGACACATAATCAGATCCCCAATCAACATTTCGATCTTCTCATCTTTCCTTGCCTAGATCTTTTCGCAATTCCGTTTCATCTCATTCCCCCCCCCCCCGATCTGATCACCGCTTCACAGCATCTTTCAGCCCATGTCACTCCGATCCAAGATTCTACACCATGCTCTCCCTCTCTTACCCGCCCACTCCTTCACACGCCAAACCCTCTCACTCGCGCTCTCATCCCTGCCCACCTCTCATCCCGACCATCGACCGGACCCGACGGCTGAAGGGGTGATCGATACGCTGTTCGGCGAAGGCATCACTGCGCCTGGCCAAGCGCTAGTGGAAGCATGGGACGAGCAGGGCAGGGCGAGGATGGAAGCCGTGGACGCGAAAGGTGGAGTGAGGGGTATGCTGAGGGATAGGTTAGGGTATTCTGCTGGGGTAGGGGAACATCTGGTCGAGGTGAGGGAAAGCTTCCCGCTACGTGGATGGTGTGGTCCTGACACCCGATCTTAGGCCTACGCCCTGCTCTCATCACCCTCATCCCCCTCATCCCTCCACATTCCTTCAATCCCAAATTCAACCTTCACCTCCCTCCAGAACCTCCGCGTACCTCCCCTCTACACCCCTCCCACCCCTCCCTCCCCCTCCTCATCACCAAATCCAGATCTATCCCCTTCCCCATCCCCGCTCCTCTCCGAGTCCAGTCACTACCTCCCTCTCCTTTCGCTCAATCCCCTAGGGCCCATGACCTACGCCTGGCGAATCGCTGATACCGCCCTCGCCCTGAGCGAGAAGCACCGCGGTCTGAGGAAGGGCATGATGAACGAGCCTGTCGGTGCTGGTGTACGCTTTCTCTATCCCTGATTAGAGTATGACTGATTGGTGAAGCCGGAATGGTACACTTCGAGATTCGGGGTGTCTCTGGCTTATCTCGCTGCTGGTTCGTCGTCTCCTGGCACTCACACTACGATCAGCTGAATGTGATCTACGCAGAATCACACCTCCTTCAGCCTTATCCCACTTCTTCAGGCGAGATCATGGATGAACCTAATCTACCCGCGGCACAAGAGGCGCTGGAGCTGCACCTGGCACGACATGAGAGCATGAGCAATTTGGTGGAGGGAGGCGGGCAGGGGATGGAAGACGCGATGCACTACCTCCGGTTCTTTGGGAAAAGTTGGGCGGGATTGATCCGTAGTCGCGGCTGGTGAGGTACAGTCCATGCATTGAGATGGAGATCACCTTAGAAGCCGGTATCAGGTGCAGCAATGACGCTGCGGAGAACGCATGATCGGATGGTCAACATGAAGGGGAGGATTTGCATCTCATTTCCCGCATAGCTTCTTTCTGTACCATAGAGCGGGACAGCATGCTTGATTCCACCCAGCTAGGCCGCAGCGATCATAGCTTTGTCGCTGAACTTGGGGTCCTTCTCCTGGTAGATGTCGTAGTACGGCTCGTAGCCTATGGCAACGGGTCAATCATGTAACGGGTACTACGGGCTAGTACTCACTCTCGGACTGGTCACAGACCCGGTTTGGCGGGTGCTCTTCGGCGAGCTTGTTGATCTGGTCATACTCCTCATCGGTCAAGTCGACGTCTGCGCAAATCTCAGCGTCAAATCGAATCAAACCGAATTGTGCTGGCTCACGCTTCATGTTGGCCTCAATCCTGTGGTTGGTCACACTCTTGGGGACCACACAAACACCCCTCTTCAACAGCCAGCTGAGGAGGATCGTCGCACCCTGCACTTTGTGCTTCTCGGCGATGGAAAGGATGACTTTGTTCTCGCGGAGGTGGTTGCCGTCGGTCCCGCCGAGAGGGGAGAACGCCTGGGGGAGGATGTCGTTCTTCTTGAGCCATTCAACGAGCTCGACTTGCGGGCACTGAAGGGACAGCTCGACCTGGTCTGCAAGCGGTGTTAGCCGAAACCAACGAGGAAGGAGAGATGCAGACGTACCGGCAACAGGCTTGATGCGGGCGCCAGCAAGGAGCTTTTTGGTGCGGTTGATGTTGAAGTTGGAAATACCGATAGTCTTGGTGAGGCCCTGGTCGACGAGCTAGACACGACGTCAGTATCGAACGTCCGATGAGACGCTTCGCGCGGAGCTCAATATTATGCGTTGACTCACCTTCTCCATCGCCTGCCATGTGGGCAGAACATCTTCGCATAGCGCAAGGTCGAGCTTGATCTTGCCGTTGTCCGCCTTGACGCAGTGCTCCCGCAAGGGGAGGGTTCCCTTTGGTGCATCGACTTCGAAGTTGATCTATAAAATTCACATTAGAAATCATCGATTTGATACCAGTCAGGGTGTACTCACGTTCCAGTGCATGAGGTAGAGGTCAAGGTAGTCTGTCCCGAGCTTCTTGAGCGTGTCCTTGAGGGCCATCTCGACGTGCTCCGGGTGATGGTGGTACTCGAAGAGCTTGGAGGTGAGCCAGAGCTCCTCGCGGGGAACACCGGAAGCGCGGATACCCTCGCCGACCTCGCCCTCGTTCTGGTAGCCCCAAGCGCAGCTGCGGCGAGCTTTAGCGAGTTGCTCCACGTCTATGGACTGGAGGAAACCTACTCGATGTGTCGGTATCCAGACTGCGGAGTGAAAGATCAGCGATTGATGGTGAATCAAGAGGAGGGGTCTCACCTTGATGGCGTGCTCGACAGCCTTGGCGACCTCGCCTTTCCTGTATAGCATCCAGGATCAGTCACGTGGGGGAGCCACGATGATTCGCGGAGAAGACTGTGTCCAGACTTACGGGGATTGCCACTGCAGTCAGGATGGGAGAGAATGGAGACAAGGGAAGGAGGTAGACGGAATGGATATGAGGGATGGGAAGATCAATGAGCAGTTGAGTCGATGCAGAAACAAGACCGAAGACGAGTAGCAGGCGAAAGAGAGAAGGTGGTCCATGGATCAGCATGATGAACTGTAGCAGGAGTTTTTGACTCACGGTACCAAGACCGAGCGAAGGGATCTTCCCTCCGTTGTTCAAAGTGAAACTCTTAGGAATCATATTGATTTTGTTTGCCTGTAGGCGAGCGGATCTAAATAGTGTAGGTAGTATGGTTGCGAATGCGTAAATTTACGATCGAGTGACTTTCAAGAGGAATGCGGATGGAAGAAGAGGAGAAATTTGGTCTACGATTATGGGGAATGATCGTTTTTTCAGGGATCTCACCGGGGTTGCATGAAATCAGGAACCTCCTTTGGCTGTTTCGGCGCTATCGGTTGTTCCCGCCACCGGGGAATCCTCAACGGCGCCAATCACCTTGTTTCTTCGACGCGTAGAGGACGTCACTTCTCTGTGCTGAGACGAGCTTGCTGAATTGGCCTGCGCCCGCGCCAGTGGTGTAGAGGTCGCGCTTGAGAGCCGCACCGGTGGAGGCACCGCTACCTTGCGCTGATGGCGCGGCAACTATATCCGGGTAGTGACGAGTGACGAGGATCGAGTCATGCACGTTGACCGTAGCATCCGCTTTGTTCACATCGTGGGGGCCAAGATTCGCATTGGCAAGAACGTTGGCAGAAGCAGTGTCGTATGCGGCAACCGAGGGGTAGAGATGTGTTGACAAATCAAGTAAAGATAGACCTGGTACGAATGAAGAACGCAAGAAACCTGTTGAAACCGAGGAAGAGATAGGTAGTGAGTGTGTGGAGTAGCGAGAAGACCAGCAAGCACAGCGAAGCCGAATGTCCAGTGAAGGTGTAAGAGAGAGAAGTGAAGGCAGAACTGAAGCTGAATGGGGATCTTCACCCTCGCCCAGCTCTCCTTATGTATTCCGTGCAGAGGCATGTTGACGACGACGGGAGGAAAGATCGATTTGCGATTCATTTGGGTGCCTGAGATGAGACGGTCTTGGTCCGGGGTGAGATGATCGTCGCGAGATTGTGTCAATTTCGGGGCTGGTCGGGTGGTCGTGGATCTTCGGGCCTGGGCCAATGTACGACGCATTACAAAAACTCGTTGGGGATGAAATGACCACGCTAGGTGATCATTCGAGGGAATGAGGCGGACGGTCAAATTAGGCACTCTGGTCTCTGCTTCCCGCTGCCATCTCCGCAACGCACGGAGAAACCCCTTTGGCTTGTTCTTGCCTCACTTCGGCTTGTTCTTGCCTCACTTCAACCTGACAATCAAGTCTAATTCTGTATCACTGTCTCGTACGACATGGCGAGGTCTCCAACATTCTCACAACCTACCCCTGGTGTTGCCAGCCTCAACGTCTTATAGACAAAATATCGCATGAAGTATATAGAGAGGCTGAGCGCAGGCCATCCTATACACAAAAGCTCCGCACAAGCTTGTGTTCTCTCTTCCCGACTCGCGCTCAATCCTCGTCGCTTGACTCTTCTTCTGAGCTGTCTGTCTCCTCTCCACCGCCATAGCCCTGCATTCCCCCTCCTTCGAACGACTGGAGCTGCGCCTCCATCCTCCTGATTCGATCCGCCTCCTCCTGCTCGTTCATGTGCTTCCTCGTAACTCCGCCTGTCCCCTTACGACCCATCTTCTTCCCCTGACCCAACGCGGTCTGGCTCTTCGATCGCCCAGGCTTGCGACCGCCGCGGCATACGAGGTTGTATAGCCTGTAGACTGTACGAGGTGGCAGTGAGTCGATATCCAGCTCGATCTCCTCATTATTCTAGTATCCCATATGAGCAAGTTGCAGATGAGTTGGAGACCACTCACCGCTCCCAGCTTCGTTGACTGCTGGATGATTTGGATGGCTTTGCTAAGAACATCCGACTCCGCCACCTGGATCTTCTCCGCCAACTCCTGCTTCTGCGTGAGGGTCATCGCTTGACCCTCCTCCTCGCTGTCCATCTCATCGTCCTCATCCTTGTACGCCATCTCCTTCGACTTTCTCGGTTTCTTCGCATGTCCGTTGCCGTTGACTCCAGGTGAGGCCTTCAGTGAGTGCTTGCGAGGTATGGACGCCTTGACACCCTTCGGTTTGGCTTTAGACCCCTTGGCCAATTTCCGCCTTGCGATATGTGCCTTCTTCTCTTCTGCAATTCGCCTTTCGATGTCCAGCTTCTCGCCCAATAATTTGCGAAGCAAAGGAGCTGTATCCGTAAATGAGTATCGCGCAGCTGAAATAATCTACTCACTCTCCTCCTCCTCTGAATCCATGTCGTAGTCCTCCGCCCCCGGATCCTCGCTTCCATCCCTCATTTCCTGCTTCGGCGGGCACGTCTTCCATTTCTCATCCCAGGATTGCAGAAACTGTTGAGCGGCTTGGTGGACTGCGTGACCTGGCGGATTGAACTTCATGGCGTTCGAGGTCATCAATCTGAGATCCGCGTTGACTTGAGATACATCTTCGTAGTCCCCATCGTTCATCCGGTCCTTGATCTGGTTCAGATCGATGGGCCTCTTGATTAGGTTGGCGTAATCGGGCAGCTCGGAGATGATTTGTGACACCGGATAGAGGAAGGGGCTGACGGCGTCGAAGTATTTCGTCGATGTCTCAAAGCCTTTGAGAGTCCTGCTCGCCCACTGCAATTGGGGATCATTGCGACGTTTGGGTTTGCGGATGCCACCATCGGCGTACGCGAGATCTTTCGAGGGAGGAGGGTGGATTTCTCGCTTGGGTCTGGAGTCGGGACCGTCTGATGTGCGACGGATGACAGGAGGTTGTGATACGGAAGCTCTGCGTGCAGTCGGGGTGGTGGATGGGCCAGCTACAGGCGACGGTAAGGGCGCAGGCGCGGGAGCTGGAGCCGGAGCCGGAGTGGGCTGGCAGAGGTCAGTTTGAATGGCAATAATCGAAAACAAATTACCCACTTCTGACGGCATATTATTGAGCATCGTTTGGAACGTATCGTCCAACCTGGTTGCAGCTTGTGATACGATGTGGTCCGGCCCGTTGAATTTCCGCGTATTTTCCCATATCTGCCTGACATCTTCAACCGCCTCGTTCACGCTGTTGTAGCTCCCCTTGCTCGTATCCCATTTGCTCATCCTGCTCTTGTCTTTCGGTGGTCCACGAGGATCGCTCACAAACAGCTTCGTTTCGACAGTACCGAGGTCCATTGGTCTAGGAATGACTTGATGATAATGGGGAATACCGAAGAGGACGGTATCCACCGGGACCAGGAATCCGGGAGCGTCCTTCGCTTTCTTCAGGGAGCGTACGGCGTTGAGGAGATGCTTATGCTGAGTGACGGTAAGGGTAGAGGTAGGGCCGGCAGGGCGAGGCCGGGGAGGAGTATAGGATTGCCAAGGCAGAAGCGGAACGGGTGCTGCGCCGTCTGCGGCAGCGGGCGCGGGCGCAGATGCCGGTGCTGGCGGCTGAAGTGTCGACTCGTTGTCCGCCTGCACGTCCTCCTTAACCCTCTTCTCCTCCCTTCCCTTGAGATCCTCCCCAGCTCGCTTGAGGCTACTCGTCGACACGCTTGATTCCATCCCCGGCGCTGCGTCGACACTAGTTCGGCCCTCCTCTTCACCGACGGCGTCGACCTCTATGGGCTCATCTGATGGCGGCTGATCGCCATCTGCTGAGCGAGATATCGCTTCGACGGGGACATCCGGTGCTGCTCCGTCAATAGGAGTTTTTAATAACGCGATGGGATCGAATCTCGTATCGGCAGGAGTGGGGAAGGCATCGGGAAGGATGTCCTCGCCTCTAGGCGTCTGCATCGCCGACGTGGGGGTACGAGCACTCTCAATTGGCATCCCTTGATCCTCACTGGTGATCATATTAGGCGTAGAGACGGTAGGAGGGATCTCTCCAGCGGCTAGCACCGGTGGCAGTTCATCCTGTGCCTTGGGGGTAAGCGGCATCGGAGCGTCGGTGGGAAGAGGAGAGAGAGCGGGTTGTTCAGCAGCTGACGAGGGTATAGGCGAGATCGAGAAGGGCGGAATCTGAGGGGGAGGAGCTAGTTCGACATTCTCGTCCTGCCCATTGACCTCCCCATCCGCCGTGCCCAATGTGCTGCCACCAGCGCTGATCAGGTCAGCATCGACGTTGGTCCCCTTCTCATTCGTTGCCGGGTTGGAAGGATTCGGGCTCCGCGGAGGTTCGACAATGGTGGATGCTGGGGGAGTAGCCTCTGTCTGCAGAGGGTTGAGTAGGGGTTTGAGCGAGGCTGCAAGGGAAGGGACGCCCGACATGGGAGGTTCGGGAGGAGATAGAGGTCGGTGCGGAAGAAGAGGCTCGGACAAGACTGCGTCGGGCAGCGACGACATGCTGGGCCCAAGCTGTTTCGAGTGAGGCATTAGAAATCGAGTGTAAGGCGGATATGGGTGGCGAGGAGGGAGGAGGAAGGAAGGAAGGAGGAAGACGCCGAATAGGAAGTGCGGGAGGAAGGTGATTGAGCAAATAGGTCAGAAGCACGCCAAGAGATCAGCAATTGGTCTCGGTATAATATTTGGGCCATAGCAACTCCTCCTCCTCCTTCCGGTACTGGTCCTCTGCACCGTGCGACTCACCTCAAAGGATTTGACGAGGGTGGACTCCACGTCAACAACCCTCCTTTCCCCTTCGTCTCCTACCAAATATCGCTATACACGGCTTCACGAGCTCTCAGAGCTTGCCGATTGATGGCCGTAAAGACCGAAAGGTATCTGAAGGGTATATGCACTAGACAAAGGGGTGACAGGCGAGAAAAAACAGATAAACAGTCTAAAAGGTATAGGAATGTAGAAACGAGAAGTCAAACGCAGGCGGTGACGCCCGAATAATTTGGAAACAGGATTGGTGGAGGTGATTTTGGCGGAGAAAGGGGGGAACGAGGGAAAAGTAGGCGCTCGGAATATATACCCGGAGACGACCCTGACGGCCATCTATTTTACCGAAAAGCTTTCTCATAACGCCGCCTGTGGCGTAGATGCGCAGCACGATTATAAGCGTAAACTCCGCTAATCCTCTTCCTCTTCCTCGTCTTCGAACGCCACGTCCACTCCTGTGCCCTCGCTTCCGTCCAGAGTGGTATACTCCTCCTCAAGCGACTCGTACATGTGCGCTGGACTATCGAGATCCTCCCCATCCTGGCTTACTTCATGTCCACCGGCCACCTGTTCTGCACCATGCTGTCCATTCGGTTTCCCTTTCATAATGACATGACCATTCGATGCCATGATAGACTTGCCGTCCGCTAGGAAAACACAAGTAAGGCGGCTTCCCTTCGTGTCGTATGAGGCGATCGGTGAAGCCGTTCGGTCTTCGCCTGAGTTCTGCTCGTTGACACTGAGGAATGATGCAAGGTCGTAGAGGTTGACGAGACCGTCGGAAGAGACTGATGTGAGGAGGACTGTCGGGTGTGATTCTCCGGTAGAGCTAGAGGGTAGAAAGAAGGGCAGGGACGATATTGATTTGACTCTGAGTGAATGTACTCCATCAGAACGAAATCCGTCACAATCGGAAGAGCGACGGACCTATTCTTGTGTCCCACTAGAACGCCTAGCTTTTCAACCTTTGCTCCTGAATCATCCACGCCGTCCGCGTCCTCCTTCTCCTCCGAGTCCTCTTCGGCCAGTCCCCCATGCCCAATGCTCACTCGATACACCTCCACAATGCCCTTCTCCGTTCCCATTAACAGCAGATCTGCTTCGCCTAGGTCATCAAATTGTGAAGCCTTTGAAGAAGGTGGCGAAGCGAAGAGGCAGCTGTGAAAGCGCGATGTTGTGGTGACAGTGTCCAGTAGTCTCAGGTTCAGACTGTAGATCTGGATCTTCTTCGGGAAGAGAACGGCAAAGTGGGTGCCAAGCGGTGAGAACTTCACTTGCTCGGCCTCTGATCGCATCACGCGTCAGTAGATCGCTCAGCAGCAATGGTAGGAAGGAAAGACAAACCGTCTCCCAAAGGCAGGCTAGCTGCACCTCGTCCTCTCATCAGGTCCCACATCCTCAATGTCCCATCCTTGCCTACGCTCAAAGCGACTCTTCCGGTCGGGTGCACGTCGACATGGTTGACCCTCCCCGAATGACCTCTTAGTGACTTGAGAAGGGCCCAATCGGTGGTGCGGAAGAGGCAGAGAGTACCGTCCACAGAGGTTGTCAGAAGATGCGAGGCGGTTGGGAAATAAAGCGAAGTAATAGAGCCTGAATATGGAGATAAGCTGTGGAACGAAACGGACGTTTCTGCACGCGAGGTGATTCTGATGGCCGTTGAGTAGCCTGGGCAGGGTAGCGAAACAGAGTGACACCATGATCGGAAAGTAGCGTGGCGGAAAAGATAGAGCCTGGTCTAAGAGGTATGAGGTGAAATGCCCGGGCGCCCTCGGCGCCCGGAAAGGGGGAAGGGTTTTAGAGGAACAAGGGGTGGCGGGGAGAGGGTGGTCATTGGAGAAAGGAGACTGGCTCACCTTCATGTTGACTCAGACTACCCACTTCTTTCCGTCTCCGCAGGTCCCACACCTTCACGAACTCATCCTCACTCCCTGTCGCCAGCCATTTGCCGCCCGGACTCGCCGCAACGGCCTTGACGCATGCCAAGTGAGCCGGGAAGATGAAGATTGGCTTGAGCGTCGGCTTGCCTGAATTTGACTTGTATGATCCTTCGAGCCCATAGAGAAGCTTTTCGTAAGATCCCGCAATGATCACGAATGTTGAGGCGGGGATTTGTGCGAGAGGAGCGATTGGGATGGACGAGGTGATAGATTTGCTGATAGGAGTATCCAGCGCCTTAGCTTTGCCCTTCGCTTTCGCTGATAACTCCGGAGCTACTGCCTTCAGGTTTCCGAGCTTGCCGTCCATTGGTTTGGGACGAGCCCCTTCGTATCTCACTTCGACATGAGCTTTCTTGGAATATGGTGTCGGTCGAGCACCGTTCCGTTGAGTACGTGTGGAGCCCATACGTTTGGCGGGCATGGATTTGGCTTGTTTGCCCATCCCGCAACAAACCTCGATTTCATCAACGCCTTGACAAGCAGGAGCATTTATTGATATTGTGCCCCCGGAGTACATTGCGTAACTTTTCTCGACCAATGACGTGGCATGATACCTCGTATTATCCTTGTTTACCACACCCCTCTACGAGCTGCTCAGCCCGTCCTACATTTAAGGATGCTTCAAGAAAGCTCCATGAAGGCGGAGTCGTAATGACGACCGTCTCCGCCTCCGCGGCCGTGGGTGAAGTCTTACGACAGCCCGACGACCTCCTCAAGCTGGCAACGTACCGAAAGAAGCTGCTCAAAGAGAAGAGCTCGCTCGATGCCAAGCTCGCTTCTGGGGTGAAGGCACAGCTTAACGCAACGAGAGATGCGCTGCTCAAGCTGCAGGCGAGTCGGACGGTGGTGGCGTTGATCAGAGAAGAGATGATGGCGGTGGAGAAGCTAAAGATGGGGGAAGCAGTTGAGGGGGACGCTTTTGACAAGATCATTAGGGTGAGTTGCAGCGTTCCTCCCCTGGAGCACGAGCTGACGAGGGGAGATAGGTATCTTCAGTGCACCGGAACTTTGCGCAGACGACAAAGATGGTCAACAACCTCCGATCCATGACCGACAAGGTCGATCACATCGCCTCACTGTTAGACTCCGACCGGAATCAAGCTCAAGGACCCGTCGGTCCATCACCCAATCTCCTTCCTATCCACTTCCAATTGCAGCACCTTGAGGGATTCCGGAACGAGACACTGCATCAGGCGAAGAGATCGGATGCTGCGGAACGAGAGGTCTTGGTGCGGTGGTTCCAGAAGCTGGATAAGGTGGGAGCGGACTTTGAGACTTGGTTGTGGGAGATTGCTGGTCATGTGGTGGATTTGGCTAGGAGCGGAAATGGGGGAACTGTGGTGAGATTACTGAAGGTCGTCGAGCTGGAAGGCAGGGAAGACGAGAAGGTATGCTTAATGTCACATCCTTCACCGTGCACGCTGACAGGTATAGGCCGTGGCGATGCGACTTGTGCGAAAAGTCGCGGCGACGACCGACGCAGCGTCGAAATACAAGTCGATGCAAGCCAACGCCCGACTGATCAAGAATTACCGACACAAGATGCTCGACGCGATCACTGCATCCGTTAAAGCCTCCTTCGACCACCATTACGAGGACTACCAAAACGACATGCTTTCTTTCATCGAGGGTCTCAGCTTCATTTACAAAGATGTCATTCGGATCAAGGACGAAGTCGAGCCCCTCTTCCCGGCCGATTACGAGATGACTCCTTTCCTCGTCAAGGCGTATCATCGCTTCTTGAATGAGACGCTGCGGAAGATCGTTGATTCGGCTCCGGAAGCCCAGGTGCTATTGGAGCTGCACGCTTGGATCAAGGAGTATCGGCAGAGCATGAAGGAGCTGGAAATACCGTCGGCATGGCTGCAGCCGCCACTGTTGGACGGGAAGAGTCAGGACTTGATTGAGGATTACGTCAAGCTTATTGTGACCAAGCTGGACGAATGGGCGGTCAACCTTATGCGCGAGGAGACATCCAAGTTCCAGTGGCGGACTCGTGAGCCTGAGCAATCTGACGACGGGCAGTTCGGGATGGAGGGAGTTGTCGACTTCTTTCAACTCGTCAATCAGCAATGTGATCTTGCCCTCGATTCGAATCAAGGAGCGGTATTGGGACGAGTCGTGTCCGAGTCAGCTAAAGTCATGCGGCGGTTACAGCAGGACTGGCTGAGAATCGTGGCAGAAGAAGCTCGCTTCCAGGTGGAGAAGAAGCCTGAAGAGGTTCCCGGCGGCTTGGTCGAATACGTCATCGCTCTTGCCAATGACCAGCTCAAATCTGCCGATTACGCTGAAGCACTTTCGACCCGCCTCGAACCGCTTGTCTCCGAGAAATACAAGGCGATGATTGGTGCACGACTCAACGAGGCGATCGACGGGTATCTCGACGTCGCGAAACGATGTACCTCCTCACTGGTTGAATTCGTCTTCAACGATCTGCGGACTGCCACGAATGGCTTGATCACACCTCATTGGTACACCGACAACCTCATGCCGCAGATCATCGAGACGATGCGGGACTACATGTCGGACTACCAAGCGCATCTCAACCCCTCCATCTTCGACATCCTGATCGAGGACCTCCTAGACGCCTTCCTGATCGCCTACCTCGCCGCTCTCCGTCGCGCACCCGCTCGCGCTCTACGGATGCCCAATGCCGTGCAAAAGATCAAAACCGACGTTTCCCTCGCGTTCGAGTTCTTCGCGGAGTACAAGCAGCCTGCGGACCTCGAGCAGAACTTTGAGATCATGGACATGATCGTGTCTATGCTCGGCGCGTCCAGCCAGATGGTCTTCATGGATTATTGGACGTTTGCGAAGATCCACGGACCGCAAATGGCCTTCGTGGAGGCGCTGATGAGGGCGAGGGATGATTTTAATAGGCAGGTGGTCGGGGAGATCATGGAGACGCTACGGAGGAAGGTTAGGGAGGAGGATATCGCGGATCCGCCCGAGCCGACTATCATGGTGAGTCACTCCCCCTCGACCGAGCTGATGATGCCTTCAGGTCAAGATCACCGGTGCGAGCGGAGGTCTGCTGTCGAATCTTCCGAATTTACCGAATCTGTCGAACTTCCAAAACCTCTCCAATAAGGCGGCAACGTACGCGGGGAGATTACGCGATTACGGATGATCTTGTTGTAACTTATACAATGCATATCGAAATCTAGCACATCCATGTGATCCCGCGAGCGTCGCCTCTCAATCCACCTTGGCTTTGTCGGACCCAGGCTGTGTCGCTCGGTTTGGCAATTGTTCCGCAAGGACATCGATTTTGTGAAATTGATGGTCGAAGCGAGCGGGGTAAAGGAAGGGTCGGAGGTCGAAGCCTGCAGTGGTTCAGTCAAATAGGAAGTATAATAGCAGGGGGACTTACGGTTATCGTCCGGACTGTAGGATTCCTGCGGGCGGATAAGTGGCGATCTGGGGACAAAGTGTCATATACTCACCATATGTACCGAGGGCGTGATGACGGTCCTGTATCCGCCACGTCAGCCATACAGTCTCATATGGATCAACCTGCTCACATCTTATGCCGGTTGATAGCATGGGTGAAGAAGAAGTGTTTGACTTTCTCCGCAATCTACGTCGCATCAGCATTGATCAATTCTCCTAAATACATTCACTCACCTCGGTAGGTGACAGGAAGGAGCCCCATTCTTGCACTAGCTTCCCAAACATACTATACGGTCCACACTTCTCCACCTTCCTCAGTCGTCCGAAGACCGATAATTCATCATATGTCATCCCCATTTCTAGCTCGTCGGATTGGACGGCATTGTTCGCGCCAATCGGGATGAGCTCGGCGGATGGTACGGCATCGAGGAAGCTGAGAGCGCGACGAGCGGTAAGCTTATGATTCATATGCTCTCATTCAGTTTGCGTACCTGCGTAGTACGGGGAGCTCGAAAGCTTCCTCAGCGTAGGCGATAAACTTCTTCAGATCCGTCTTGCTGATTCCACCAATAGGGTTGACGTCTGCGCTTGAGCAGCTATTACGACCTGAGCATACGATTCAAACGAGAAGGGAATAGCCTTACTCATACTTGGTCAAATATCCTCGCAAGCTTTCATCGACGTTTGCGCTCCCCAGCACGAGCAGACCACCGACCTTCCCTCTTGCCCAGGGAAGGAGCTGAGCGAACATGTACCCGACAACCATTCGCAATCTTGCCTAGCAGAGTTGCGTTTACTTTGCGGAACACTTTCCGACACCCCGACTTACCTGTATATTTTGCAAAGCCAGGTTCTCCGCCGATGATCCGCCATGCACCTTAAAGTTCGGGGTCCGACCGGTGACAAAGCTGAAGATCCCCTTGACTGCGCTGACAGCGGTATCCATATTGAGGTCGACATGATAGCTAGGCACGATCAGATCGTTCTAATGGGTAGTAAATGATTACAGGCTGACCTTCCGATAGATTCAGCCAGATCCTTTGCCCGTTTCCGCGTTTCCGGACTGGAATTCTCGGTGCCCATGTAGCATGTGTGGAAGATCCTGTTCGCGAATTCTACGGGGTCCGTTGGGAGGTATGTTGAGTGCTCGGGCTCGCCCGTCATCCGCCGCGCATCATTTATGACCTGCTGCTCTGCGGTGTCGTCAAAGTCATGAAATGGTACAGAACAGTATAGACGAACCGCCATTTCTCGCTGCTTCTGCGACCAGTCGGCACATGGAGTGTACAATCACCGCTGTTGCGCAGCTGTCGATACCCCCGCTCAGAGGTAGAAAATAGCCCTGAGTTCGTGATCTTCGCAGGTAATCCCAGAGCCAGCACGCCGGACCGAGCCTGTAATTCGTTTAACACCTAAACGAAACGAGGTTAAAATTGTTTTAGCTCACGCAATCTCCTCCTCGGGCAAGTGATAGCTGAATTTCACGTTGCCGACTTTCGTCTCCTCTTCGCCTACTCGGCTCCCACCATCGAGCCGGGTATCTATCCAGACTCGGTGGTAAGGTTCCGCCTGTGCGCTCTGCATCCGTCGACTACTCGTGGTTCGATGGGCTCGTACTGCCTCAAGGTCGATCGTAGCGGTGATGACCTCGACCTCTGACAACGAGAATTGAGAACCTTGCGCGAGGATCGTGCCGTTCAGCGCTATCATACTGGCGCCGTCGTAGTACAGGCGGTCACCGTCACATCCCTGTTGGTTGGCGTAAACATAAATCCCTCCTAACTGAATAACATTAGAAACAGCCAATCCGTGCTTCATGACACCAACTTTGGCCGTTGCCCCTTTGATCAGATCAACCCGTTTGTTGAGCTTTCTCAACTCGTGATGGCTAGCGGAGGAGTTTATGAAGATCTCGACCCCGTCCAAACCCATATCAACATGTGGCCTGATGCCTTGTCAGAAGTGTTTGCGAAGAGGAGGAATGGATCAACGATGCGGCTGTGAACAGCTCCTCACACAGCTCTACTCCTATCACCGTGTCCTCCGTCGCAACGACAGCGTCTCCGAACGGCACATGAGTCTGCCCACAAGGTCAACCGTGATCACAGTAAGCGCAGCGGAACGTACTTGACCGGTAATCCGTCTAATCATGCCGGGGAGGGAATGCTGTTCAAATTGGCGATGCTTATGCCATGGTGTAAAATGTCGAAGCTCCCGCTATGAAGTCTCAGCTCAAGCTCGACCAGTATAAGGGACGTCTGACGCACGTAATTCCCGTCGTTGGCCATCCACATCTTCGGCCGGATCAAAACAATCTTGCCATCGTGGATGACCACTCGGCAATTGTACGAGGTATTTTTATGGATCACAGGCCTGTTATGGGATCTCAGCGGACCCACGCCGGATTGAATTAGTATCACTGACATCCCTACGTCGCAGACGATCCCTTTCGCCTCCTCGCTTTGAAGTATCTTTGCCAACACCTCCCATGAGTGCAATATGGTATCCCCTGAACAGCTCTCAGCGTATCGCCTGCAATGCATGAGAGCCACGAACCCTCCAAGAAGTGATCAAGACAGCCATAGCCCGGGATCTCCAACTCTGGTCCGACCCTGAGTGACGCTCCTCGAGACTTAGCAATGGCGATTGATCGGAGAATGCGGTCGCAATTGCCCTTCTCTAACGTCACCCTAGATCTCGAATCCTAGAAGCCTCCCTCACTCACAGTGAAGTCGAGAGACCATTGTGTGAGCTGGCTAGCAGGCGGCCAGTCGCATTAGCTAGTCTGTCTTGGCTCGAGTCATTGAAAGCTCACCAGCTGAAACATCGATGTGAAAGGAAGAGGCTGGTATGAGTAAGAACGCCTTTGCGCCAGACAAAAGGCTCACGTAGCGACAGTGATGAGATGCATCTTGGTACCCGAGTACTGGCCGGTCCAGAAAGATGTGACAAAGCTCCGAGCAGCAAGAGGGACCGTTGAATTCTAAGTTGAAGGTTTGTGCGAGGTGGAGGTGTTTCAGGGAAATCCACATCATGCGGAGGATCTCTTATCTCATCCGGGATATCCCATTTGATTTGTCTCGCTGTTACTCGATACAAACGGACTTCTCCCTCCGAGGCCTGAGTATGCCAGAGTGTCGGTGTTTCGCTGTATTCGGTGATCGATGACATTCTTCCCGTCTCATTCAACGCATCCTGAAAAGACAACGTAGCGCCCATACCGTCGACCATGACCTACACCCTCTACTACACTCCCGATACTGCTTCGACTCGCAGCGCACTGGCTTCTCGTTGACCTTCACTTCAGCCATGGCATTCCATTCGAGGCAAAACTGATCGATTTCGCTTTGAAGATCCAGAAAGACCCCTCGTACCTTGCTCTCAAACCCAAAGGTCGTGTTCCTACACTCATAATTGACGGGACTCCCTACACTGAATCCGCAGCGATGCTTATGATCCTCGCTGAGCGCCATCCAGACGCTCACTTCGCTCCAGTCGATCCCATCTTTCCAGCGAAATGGCTGGAGACCATGAATTTCCTCGAGAATACCATGTCACCCGCCTTTCGGGACTGATGGTACGCTGGGCGGAACGGTGATCCTGCTGGGAAGGCTTTGGTCAGAGCGTTGAGAGAATCAAAGTCAAGGATGGGAACTACACGATAAGCAGTTGGAGGGGAAGGAGTTCCTGGTCGGCGATGAACCGAGTACGGCGGATTTCTTGATGACATGCATGGTGAGGTGGAGGGCGGACCATGCGGAGTCGCCGAGGGAGCGGAAGAATGTGATGGGACTGTTGGAGAGGGTGAGCAAAAGGGAGAGCTGGGGCGAGGTGTGTAAGAGGGAGGGAATGAGGAAGTGGCCGTGACTGCGGGAACCTCTTTGCTTCCCATGCTGGTATGCAGAACGGCATTGAGGCGCTTTCTCCCTTGAGGCTCGAATTGACCTATTCGACGCAGAGTCCCGCACCTAGAGCTGGTCTCATCCGGCTCACTGAGAACCTCGGCCGCTTCAGAGATGCCACGACCTTCCCACGCTGCCACTCCGCTGCAAAAACCGGTGCCACGCGGACCGGGTCGCATGGGCCGGCTCCGGGCACCCCTAGATTATCGGCTCGCCCTACTCCTGATGAGATTGCATGTCACCGGTTCTAGTCTTGACAAGGAGCTGTACATGTTATACACGAAGCCTCGCTGGGACTCTGCTGGAGCAACACACATCCAGACCTGGTGCCCGTTTCCACGCACCGAGAGCACCGAGTAGAACTTTGGCTACGATGGCGGAGCTGGACTCGATGAGCAAGCTCTCCGCGTTGAGAGGAATGATGAAAGAGCGAGAAATTGATGCATAGTACGAAATTTCCTACTGGACCTGCTGGAGCTGGCTGACAAGGATGATCTCAGTGTTGTCCCGTCCGAAGATGCTCGTGCGCAGGTCAACAACGACATGGCAATGATTGGCTGACAACCTCCACCCGTAGACTTTTCCGAGTACCTGGCTCCCTGTGATTCCCGCCGAGCCTTCATCACCTCATTCACCGGATCGGCAGGATGTGCCGTCGTTACAAAGGATGCGGCGATGTGCTGGACCGACGGGAGATACTGGTTGCAAGCGGGGAAGCAGCTTGGCAAGGGGTGAGTCTCAACCACAGCTGTCGTGAACTCCACCACATGCAGGACACTAAGCTGATGCACTCGGAATCCAGATGGTCGTTGATGAAACAGGGCTTGCCGGAAATCCCTACCTGGACCGAATGGCTGAAGACCGTACATTACCTTTGCTGTTGTCTCGAACGGTGCTCATCAACGTCTAGGAGCTCTCACCTTCCTCTCGTATCGGTATCGACCCCACTCTGATCCCATACTCCGAATCCAAGGCCCTACATACCTCTCTTTCGGCTTCGCCTCCTAATTCTACTCTCGTCCCAGTTCAAGAGAACCTTATTGATCATGTCTGGACGTCATCCCGTCCCCCTCGACCTGCCAGTAATGTATTCCATCTCGACGACCAGTACACTGGCGAGAAGGTGGGCCAGAAGCTGAGTTTGGTCCGAGAGAAGCTGGGGAGGACTGGCTCACCGGGATTGGTGGTGAGCCAGTTGGATGAGGTGGCTTGGATGTTCAATTTGAGGGGTAGCGATATCCCTTACAATCCTGCGAGTACCGCACACTCCTCTCGCCCTGTGACACAGAGAAGCTTCATGCTAATCATATTTCCCTAGGTCTTCTTCGCTTACGCCATCGTCACACCCGACGAGTGTACCCTGTTCGCCCAGCCAACGTCGTTGAGCGCAGCGGTGCGAGAGTACCTTCACGCCAATGGGATCGCTGTTCTCGCATACGAGCAAATATGGAACAGCCTTGAAAGCCTCGGCGAGCGCGTCAAAGCGGAACGGGCGCTGAAGGCGGCGAACGGGGACTCGAAGCCCAAGGCGGTGGAGAAGCCTGAGGAGGTCGTGAAAGACACGGGAAAAGGAACCGAGGAGAAGGTGGTCAAGACGGACAAAGTGCTGGTTGGCCAAAGGACCAGCTGGGCGATGGTCAAGGCTGTTGGAGAGGTACGCCACCTGCAATGTACTGCCAAGGAAGTCTTAACCCAAGTTCCGTAGGACAACGTGGAGGTGCGGAGATCGATGGTGGTCGACGCGAAGGCTAAGAAGAATGCGGTGTGTAAGGCCTATCTAGCCTTGAGCAAAACTGACCGTCTTCAGACCGAGATCGAGGGCTTCCGTCAATGTCATCTCCGCGATGGTACCGCTCTTGTACGGTATTTCGCGTGGCTTGAGGAGGTACTGCACAAGGGAGAGAAGTGGACCGAGTACGATGCTGCGGAGGTCTTGGAGAACTACAGGCGGTTCGTCATCCCAAACAACAACAAACTGAACATATCTGATCTGGAGGCTCTTCCAGGCAGAACAAGTTGTTCATGGGTCTATCATTCGAGACGATCTCCTCTACTGGGCCAAATGGGGGTCAGTCCGTATTCAATTAGCAGGACATGAGGCTGATAAGGGAACGCAGCAATCATCCACTACATGCCACCGGAGAAAGGCAGCGCCGTGATTGACCGGGATCAGATGTATCTTTGTGACTCTGGCGGTAAATCTGCCGCTCGCCCTCCGGTCGACCAGCTGAACAATTCCTTCGCGCAGCGCAATATCTAGACGGTAAGGCATGCGCGTCTGACCGGGTAGCCAGCTGACGAGTGGATAAGGTACGACTGACACAACGCGGACATGGGTGAGGTCGCATCATCCGCCGGAGACCTCTGGCTGATCTTAACAGCATTTCGGGTCACCGACAGCGGAAGAGAAACGAGCTTTCACGCGAGTTGTACGTCGGACCGTAGCAGCGTTCCTATACGTTGACTATTTTGTCTAGCTTCAAGGCCACATTGGTGAACAGTCAACTCCGTCAGCAATGGTATTGTCAGCTGATGTTTATCGGTCAAGCCCTTGACACTGTCATCTTTCCTCAGGGAACGACCGGTCAGTGGTTCTGCTAAGGGCTTCAATGTATCCGCTGACAGGTCGCCGACAGGATATGTCTTGTGGGTCAACTACAAGTATACTTTTGGAGAATCACCAGACTTGACATCATTGTAGAGACACGCTCGCCCGCAGACCGCTCTGGTCTGACGGTCTAGACTACCGGTACGTGACGCGATGATCCCGCCTTTGGGCCAACTTGACAACCCTCAGACATGGTACATCCCATGGAGTCGGCGCCTTCCTCAATGTCCATGAAGGTCCTCACGGTGTAGGCCCGCGACCCGCCTACAACGACGTTGCTCTTCAAGCGGGTATGGTGATGTCGAACGAACCGGGTTACTATGCCGATGGCAAATTCGGTGTTCGGATCGAGAACATCGACGTGATCAAGATGGCTGAGACGAGGGAAAACTTCGGGAACAAAGGGTACCTCGGGCTGGAGCATGTCACGATGGTCAGTCGCTACCAAGTGACTCCCGCCAGAGCTGATATATTGCCGTGATAGTGCCCAATGCAGACGAGATTGGTGGAGGTTGAGCTGCTGAGTCCGCAAGAGAAGTCTTGGTTGAACAGTTATCATGCCGAGGTCAAGGAGAAGGTCATGCCGTTCTTGCAGGAAGTCAAGGATGAGCGTGCGTTGGCATGGCTCGAGAGGGAGTGTAGGGAGATCTGAAGAAATGGGACCCGATTCCGGGCTGGCACGGGGGAAGTAGTGCTATGCTATGCATCTACCAGTACTATTAACCCGCGAAGGCGGCGATGGCCCTTCTGCGCCATTGCAATACCGCTGTCGCCTGCACCTTGAAGAGCAGCTTTGGCGCCGTTTACGGTTGATCGAGTCGGAATCGACTGTTCTTGCCATCCCTCAGCTTCCGCATACCTTCGCGCTGCCATCCATTCTCGTACCCTCAGCGGTCGTCCTGGCGAGTAGATCACTAGCCGAAAGCGCATTATCTCCTTCGAAACCTCTCCGAGACATGGGGCAGGCTGTCTCCATCCAGCGCCGCCAGCTTATCGATGGCGGTCCGGATCTCCCAAGGTCCTGGTGGTCTTGACGCTCGATCCAGCTGCCTTCAAATTGTCATGCCCGGTGTGCAATCCCCCTCCGTGCCTTCTCCCTTCCCCCTTCCCCCTTCCCCCTTCCCCCTTCCCCCTTCCCCCTCCCGCTCATCCCGCAACCCCGTATCATCCGCACTACTCGCCGTCAACCCCCCACCCGCAAGGAGGACCACCGCCATCAACACTGACACGCCTACAAATCTCCAAACCGCGCTACCCTCCGCCTCCCGATCATCCGTCTCGCCCGATCTCCTAAACGCGTTGGTCTCATGTCGGATATTGGCAAATGGATTCTGAACACGACTCTGATTTTGACCCGGGAGTGGGGCGGCACCGTATCCGAAGCCGGAGGTCCCTCCAAAGTTGGGAGGTGTACGACGGCCGAAGGGGGAGTATGTGAATCCGCCTGGAGGAGGGGGGGCGTTGCGTGGTGGAGGGGGACGGGAGGACCAGGATGGGTGAGGACCGGAGGGGGAGCCGCGGTTGTATGAAAAGGGGCCAGAGGGATAGGAGGCGGAGGAGGTGGATGTGGGTTGGGAGATGGAGCGGTCGTATTGGCATCTGGAAATGTATATCGATCAGCTTCGATACGGGGCCGTTGGTTGAGTTGAGAGGGATGGGAGAGGTGGGAGAGGTGGGAGAGGTGGGAGAGGTGGGAGAGGTGGGAGAGGTGGGAGAGGTGGGAGAGGTGGGAGAGGTGAGGGAGGTGGGAGAGGTGAGGGAGGCAAGGGAATTGAGGGGAGAGAGCGACGTGGTCAAGGTGGACAAGGTGAACCCACCGCCTGCCCTCGTCGCCGAGGATACCATACGCATCATTGATCGTATGGAACTTATCGGCGCTCCCTCCTGGCGTATCGGGGTGATATCTCTTCGACAACTGAGCAGTCCACCATCAACATTACAACCAGGAACGATCGGATGAAGGATCAGGTAAGAGGGACTCGTGCCCACCTCGTAGAACCTCGCCTTGACTTGCTGCTTCGTGGCGTTCTTGGGTAATCGAAGCGATTCGTAGTGTCCCTGTGTCCGGGCAGGGCGAATCATACTGGTATGGAGGTATCGACGGGCATGATTGGATGGCTCTGGAAGGTAAAGAGGCCGGAGGGACATGCTCGCTCCTCAAGGAAGGAGGATCCGATCGAAATCAAGGACAATTCCAGACATGGTGATCAGCCCAATGTGGCAGAATTCGGAAATTCCGAGTCCTTCGCCGATATGCGCCCAGAACATGCTTCTTCATCTTTCACAGCGAGATCTCTACCGAGCTAGTGACGACGCCCTCAACCCAAGATACTACAAACAGGAAAGCCGTCAAGCATCAGATCTTTGTTTCTACGTCTCCTTCTCTACTTCTGCTTCTGCTTCTGCTTCTGCTTCTGCTTCTGCTTCTGCTTCTGCTTCCGCTTCCGCTTCTCCCATCACCACATCCCCATCTACTGCTTCTGATGCGCCCTTCGTCTCGGGAGACTCCCCGACCGCGCCCGCCTCACTCGACTTCCCGCTAGCTTCAGTGTCGCTAGCTTCCTCGCCACTAGCCTCCTTGCCACTAGCTTCGACCAACCCATCCGCTACGGCGTCCGTCTGGATGAGCGGTACAGGCGGTGTCGTTTCCTTTGTGGGAGTCGCCACGTCCGCAACCTCGGCCTGAGGGAAGGCAACTGTGGTTGGCGCCGAAGTCGAAACGACACCTTCCGCGCCAGTCGTCTCACTTTGCTGCTCCGCGGGCTTCTTCGGCTCCATCGCGGAGATCGGCCGAGAGAGCGGGGAATCGATGCGGGGCACATTGAGAACCTCGATGACAGTACGCACACGGTCCGAACTGGAAGGGGCGGGAGAGGGCTTGGGAGACATACCGCCCGATTTCGCCTTCTTGCTGACTTGAGGGGAGGCCGGCGAGGCGGCACGCTTGGTACCAACAACGGATCCTGAAGCAGGACTGGGCGTGGTGTCTTCCATGCCGTTCTGAGGCAAACAGACGCCATGAAGTGCCATCAGCGCGTCAGCGGCGCCTTCGTCATAATCTGTGAAGAGTCAGACCACGCTCTCCTCTCAAGGGCAGTACTCACCCTCATCTACCTCTCGGCTCGGTAATACCGGGTGTTGTGCGATTGCTTGAGGTGTGCTAGAGGGTATCGATCCGGGTGGACTACTTCCAGCAGTGCCCTTCGGCGACGTCGCTTCCTCCTCCTTACTGCCAGTGCGCAAGGTCACAACGAGTGATTTCTTGTCCCCACTTCCCTTCTTGCTCAGCGGCTTGTCCTCCTTCGCGCGCTTCGTTCCACCCTTTGTCTCCTCTTTCTTGTCAGTCTTCTTCTTCGAGCCAGCCCTACTACCAGAAGACGGAGCGGGGCTGGTCGGGCGAAGCTCTTCAGGGCGAGGCTCACGAGATATTGAGGCATGACGCATTCCATTGCCGTTTGGCGTCGGCTCACGAACTTTGGCTTCACTTCGCTCGTCGAATCGTCTGTCGTATCCACGGTCTCGCAAATCAGGAGCTGGTGGATATTGACCTCGTCCGTCTTGACCGTAAAATGGCTGGGAGCCCTCGCCAGTACGGGCATAGTCGCCGCGGTAGTCTGGCGGCACACGAGGTGATGACTGTCTGCGAGGGTCCTGAGTGGGATGTGGAGCACGATCCTGCATTCGAGGAGACGGTCCACGAGGGTCGTGCAGACCACCCGGACCATGACGAGCCCTATCGCGGTTCCGCTCCCATTCTTCCCTCTCGCGATCTCGGGGATAAGCATTGGGATTCTGGTACCCGGAGTAGCTGTCTGGGCGACGTTGGGGTGATCCAGGCGACCCAACAAGTCGGCGTGACTGAGCCTCCGCGGCTGGATCGTAGCGTTGCGGGCCGTCTCGATACGTCTCCCGCGGGTCACGCGGGTCAGGGCGCTCCATCTCCATTCGTGCAAGCGGTGCGTGCCGGGACATTGCACCACGCGACTCGTCGACATGCTGAAGTGGCGGAGGTGCGGCTCCTCCGCGAAACGGTCCAGGTGAGTGGGTCCGGTTGAGCTCGCCACCAGGCGGAGGTGGCGGAAGGTCCCGGCCACCTTGAGGAGCATCGCGAGGATCGTTCGGTGGCGGTATCTGCGCGGCACGGGGTGAAGCAGTGGGGGATCCGTTGGGCGGGTATCCTCCAGCTGGAGCAGCGCTGTACTGCGAAGGATGCACATCAACGGGACCAGGCGCTGGTGGAAGGGGTATATTGGTAGACCCGGCATTCTGCAGCATACCAAGTCGCTGCTTGATGGTGGAGTTTGTCGGGTCGAGGTCAGCCGCTCGAGTGTACGCATCGATAGCATCGGTGACTTGATTGTTGCAAGACTCGTATAGGCTGCCAAGGTTATACCACACCTCGCTGATATAAGGGTTGAGACGGATAGCGCGGGAGTAGGCGTCCAGGGCATCGCGGTACTGGTTGATCTGATAGTAGAGGACGCCGATGGAGCACCAGAAGGTCGGATTACGACCATCGCGGTAGACTGCCTGTTGATAGGCTTCGTAAGCCTTGTTGTATCGCTGACCAGCCATGAACGCTCGGCCGAGCAGGTACCAGCTCTGAGCATCGGACCCGTCTGCGAAGATCAATATAAGCCTAGTCGAACGGAAAGAATTGCTCACCCGTTTCGAGACTCTTTGTCAGGTATGCCACCGCTTTGTCCTGATCGGCAAAAGGCGCTCCAGGTTGATGATGAAGCCAGCCAAGCTGTTGCAGGACCTTTGCATGGTCAGGCTGATGGTCAAGGACCCGCGTGTACGCGTCTCGAGCGGCTTCATACTGTACATCATGAGCTCCTTCCTTCGTTAACTTCGAGGAAAGCTCACATCGCGATCTTGCTCGTAAACGTGGCCGAGCTGGAACCAGATATCCCAAGATGTCAACGGTCGAGGCGGATTGTTGAGGATGTATCGGAAGCACTGCGAGACGTTTCAGCACCGCAGCATCGAAATCATGAATGAACGCACCTCCAAACTGGCCTGGTATTTTCGCTGATGCTTGTAGATGATTCCCAGTCGGAAGTAGATTTCATTCGCCTTCTCGAAGTCTATGACGTGATAAGCGTCGAAGGCCTGATATCGAGAAGCACGTACTGGGATCCATTTTGAGCACGCTCGAGAAGGCCTCCTCGGCATGCTCGAAGGAGCCGTAGCGATCGTATAGAATGCCAATACCGTACCAGAGCTTAGGTTCCTGCTGGGCAGGTCAGTTCGCCCTTCACCACTGAATGATTGGGCAGCTCACCTTGGGGTTTGGGAGATGATATAATGCTTGTTGATAGGCGGTATAGGCTTTCGGTAGATCGTCCTTCATCAACAAGCAATGACCTGCACCGCTGAATCAGTATCCATGATCCCGAAACTGAACGGCTGATTCACCCATTGAGCCCCAAACCTCCCCATTATCCTGCTTGATGTTGAGGATCCGCTGAAAGTACTCGATCGCCTTGTCGAAGTTGTCTCGGCTTCTCGCAATGGATGCGACGGCATTAAGCGCGAGAATGGAAGTGGGATTGTGGCGCAGCGCGTTCTCGAATGCCGCCAGGGCTCGGTCTTGATCCTGCATCTGCTCGGCGACGGCGCCTGCTCAAAATTCATCAGCCAGTCCATATTTTGAAATGAGCTCCCAGGCGCACCGATCAGCATCCAGGTGTTCTCGTTGGCTGTCGCAAGCTGTGAAAGCACGTTGTCCATCTTTTCCTTCGCAGCCCTCGCTGTAGGGCTTACTCCGGGTCCATTGGCAGGTGAGACATGTCCATGCCCATTGCCCATGGCTGAGACAGGAGGAGGTCCGATGCCGTCAGAAGGCCCGCCCATAGGCATGCCTTGATGGGCGCTGACGAGGACGGGCGCCGAAGGGCCATTGGACATATGCCTCGACGGATGATGACTGTAGGATGGGTGGGTTGAGTGGGAGGGGTAGGCTGGGGCCAGACCATGGCTGGGGTAGGATTGGGCGGAGTGAGGGTGATGTCGATGGGAAGCATGGGCGAGTCGAGAATCGGACATGGCTGGATGCAGCTTTCGGACTACAAGACCACGCATGGTGTTTCCATCAGCTTACGAATCCAAAATGATTGAAGTGTCGAGCGAGAGAAGAGATATCAAGTGGAAGCCCTCATCAAACCGGACACCATCTCAAGCTGCCATTGGATGACGCTTCGATCCCGCTCGGGGATCCTCCTTTCACAGCCGCGTGAAGTTGAACACCGCTACTTCGCTCATGACGCCATGCCTTCGCGCGGAAGGTTTGGAAGACGCTCTTTTGAATCAAGAAAAGCGATGGCGAGCGAGGAATGATGGAATGAAGAGGCTGAAGTAGGCTCACCTTTCAGATTGCGAGGCTAAGCAATTGATTGACTCTAATTCTTGTAGAATTCCAGCACGACATAAAATGTCGATCAGGTCACCGATGCTGAGAGAGAGGTATCGATTCGAGAGCGAGGATGGAGCGAGTTTCAGGACGATCGTGTGATGGGGTCCCAAGCGGGGCCAAGGGACCTCTTGCGTCGTGAGGATTAGGTGTCTGCAATCCAGAGCAGGGGTTTCAGCTTCCGTCATCTGAGCGCATCTGATGGAACTAACCCTTTGGTTCAAAGGATGCCTTTGACTGAGACAGCAACCTCGCGGATCTGATGACGCCTTTCGGGGTACACCTGTCCGTGTGACGAAAGGGACAAGGTCGATTGATCGGCGGAAGGGAACCCGATATTACGCCGAGATCAATGATCTGAACTAGAGGAGAGATGACAGGCACGCTCAGTCGACGTGCGTGATGTCCGGATCAAGACATGGTCGATGGAGTACCCACGGGATGTCGACTGATACAGACGCCCGATGATGGAGATGTATAATGTGATGGTTCAATTTCAACTTGAGCTGACGAGAGCTTTCAAGTGACGTGGAGCGCGTCGAAGCGAAGAATCTGATGCTGGGGATGGACGAGAAATCGTGTTCCGACCTCCACCTTCTTGGAGTCTTCGCCAACTTATGATGACCAGTCAAAAAGGCAACGGAGGACAAGCACGATTTAGGGAACGACGTCCGGGTCGTATACGACGGAGGCGGCGGTTTGCGGGGAGCGGTGTCGAGAAACTACTGTGCCGGTACCTGCAATGACCAAAATGCATTAGCCCCGCTCGGATCCCGTGCCCTGGACATGAAAAAGACTACTTATTCCGACAAATTGGCGTCACGACGTACGTACTCCGAAGTCCGAGGCGTTTTCGAGAGTGCGACGCCCAACCGAAAATACGGAACCAGATGGTCTTAGAGTTCAGGCTAGCCGATCAACACATTTCTAGGCTCGTGGGATCTCCGTACCTTAATTGACCTACAGCTGACCAAAACCCGGCGTAGAGGGAGGCCCGGACTTCGCCTCCCCTACAAACATTTCATTGCCGAATAACCGCATTCCCGATCGATCTGTTCCGACCGAAATGGTCTCGGAAAGGTACTGGGGGATGTTCTGGAGCGACGATCTTTCCCATACTCACACGTTTCCGTGAGAGCACGAGTCGTACTCCACCAATCGTCCTCCTGCAATGCGCAGATTAGTTGTCCGGTGTTGTCAGCGTTCTCCTGACTGGACACTGCCATGGCCAGATTGCTAAAGCGTAAGGAGGTACAAGTTCTGACGAGTGTAAGAGTTGCTAACTTGACTAGATTTCAGTCGAATTTCTAAGCATGTTCGTGTTGCCGCATTGGACGCAACGAGACCCCAGATTCCGTAATTTGCTCAGCCAAAAAGTTAGCTTGATTTCCGGACACGTCTCCACTTCAGCAGTAGTAGTAGTCAGTCAGCCTGACGCGCACCTCATCTTCTATCCTCAATCCAAGACTTTCAGCGCGATGCCTCCCTCTCTGCTGCCCGTCGTCCTCGCAGCCGATAATTTCCCCTCGCATCCTCTCCATGATCCATATCCCCTCTCTCACCCTCAATCCCGCGACATCTATACCCCATTCCACCTAACGTTCTCAGACTACCAGGCTCGACTCCCTCCAGTCGGTCTGCTCCGACCTTCCGTCCTTGCAGAGCTCCAAGCGGACTCAAGAGACGGCTCGAGCTGTCCTTGGCAGTTCCACTCCCTTGCTCGACCAGGGATGGGAAAGCGGGAGGATGACGAGGGTGATGAGCTGGACCTCGAGGTCGTCTGCGTGTTCTTTGCGGATTGGGTGGTCAAAGGGGGCAAGCGAGTGATGGGGAGGGCGATGAAGGAAGTGGTGGAGAGGTGGAGGGATGAAGGGAAGTTTCCCGAGCCATTAGGAGGTGAGCTACTTTCGTACCGGTCTTCACATAGCTGAGAAAGGCGATAGGCTGGAGGGACGAGCTGTATATGGTGTATGCACCATCGCAGAGCTCGGCACTGAAAACCGATCCGGAAAGACCTTTCTCGAATGCGGCATTCCCGCTTGAGCGGGCAGCATGTGCAGTCTTTGGATTCGCGACATTTGGCGTGCACCTGATTGGTACATCAATCAGTCGGCTTGACAGTTGCTGATAGCGTGTAGCATACGAAGGGGAAGGGAGCGATATGAAGGTCTGGGTGCCGAGCCGGAGCAAGACGAAAGCGACGTAAGTCGTTGCTGCATTTAAGGTCGCTTGCAGGTCTGACAACAACTACCAGCTGGCCAGGTCGGCTGGATAACGTAGAACAAGATCTTGCACAGTCGTCCATATAAGCTGATGGTCCCAGTCGGTAGCTGGCGGTATACCAGCCGGCATGACACCGCTCGACGCGATGGTCAAAGAGTGTGACGAAGAAGCGAGCCTTCCCGAGTCGCTCGTACGGCGTCGAGTCAAGTGGGTGGCTTCGCTCACTTCGTTTGCAGTTTATACTGATACCATGCAGGAATGTAGGAGTGACGACTTACATGTACATCACCGAGGAAGGCTATTTGCAACCTGGTGATCTTCGAACCTCCGCTTTGGCCGAGCTGACATCGCCCGCTAGAGATTGAGTATGTCGACAATCTCGAGTCATCAGCTGCGGACCTGGCGGAACTGTCGAGCTGATGACGACGCCGCAGATACACCTATGATCTGCCTCTCCCCCCGACCACCGATCCCAGTTATGTCCGACCTCATCCGCACGACGACGAAGTAGAGTCCTTCGCCGTGAGTCTGACTGTTCTTGTCGTAATCCAAGCCCGTCCATACTGACACTGCTGACGAACACAGCTCCTCTCCATACCCGAGCTGATCGACGCCCTCTACACCGGCGACTTTAAGCCCAACTGCGGCCTCATCCTCGTGGACTTCCTCATACGGCACGCCCTCGTGACACCCGAGACCGAGCCAGCATATATCGAGATCGCGTGGCGAATGCGACGGAGACTAGGGGTCGGAGTTCCGATGTGAGACTCCTAGTGATGATCAGGGGTATCTGCATGCATGATATCTAAGTGTGAAGCTATTTTGCCGCCTGTGCAGTTCCCTGGCTCTGCTGCCGCATCTTCAGCTGTAACACCCCGACCACGCTTTGCACGTTATCCTGTTTCCGCTCGATCGTCTTTTGTAGCGTGTCGAGGTTGCCCTGGACGAATGAGGTCTTCGAGGTGTAATGAGACAGCGCTTCGGTCTTGGTCTACCAGGACGAGCAATAGCCGTCAGCTCCAGTGTAGCTCGAAAAGAGGTGCAGCAGGAATTATACGGACGCACCTTCTTCACATAGTATCCCGTCCCAACATCCACCACCACACTCTCCAAATCCGTCAATTTCCCGGGGACGTAGAGCGAGCTCGTAAGGGGGACGAGCACCTCCTTGCCTATTCTCACACTCGTCAGCTTCCGTTCGTATCGCTTTATGCCAGCAGCGTCTTCGCTTGGCCAGAGCATCGAGAGGAAGCTGCGCTTACCTTTGGCAGAAGACGTGAGCTCGCCGATGTCGCTCAAGCAGGCTTTGAATTTCGCTTGGGCTTGCTTGAGCTGGGAGTAGGAGGTGGTGAGGTGATCGAGCTCCTATGTTTCGTGCGAATCAGCTATGACACTCCTATGCCTCCGTTCCGACAGCGCGAGCACGATGACCTGTAACAGGGGTTTGGGACTAGGGAAATGAGGAGCCCACCTGGTCGAGCTGCTTCTTCACATCTTGAAGCTGGGCAGGATCCAAATCGGTCAGCTGGACCTGCTGCTCCGCCATCCTGATCCAGCGCGCGACTTCTTGGGCTCTTCGGAGACGGACGGTCTCTAGCAAAACAGAGTAAATATCAATCAAGGAGAGCCACAGGGGACGATGGAATTCGTCCAACGGAAGCAGATCGTTATGGGATCGTAAAGAAAGATACATAATTGCTACTGTAACTATGCATCCGATTTTCCGATACAAAGCAATGCAATGCTGCTATCACATCCCAATCCTCCCCGCACGCTTCCTTTTCTCCTCCCTCTTCATCTTCTCATTATGCTTCTTCACCTCCTCAAAGTAGCTCTTGGGGACATACCCATCGTAGGTCTTGTCCCCAAAGGCTCCGCCTCCAAATGTGGTGTACTCCTTTACCAGGCTGTCGGGCAGCGAGGCAAGGTCTTCGGCCTGGACGAGAGCACCAGTCAGATGCTATAGAAGATTATCGCCGGTGGAGCTTACCCCGTACATGAAGAGCGCTTGCATGCCCATGGTCTGATGAGGCGCCATATGGCAATGAATCAACCATGCTCCCCTAGATCGTTCTATCAGTGATGAGTCGGAAAATGGGCGATGAACAGCACGGGTCGGTGACATTGATCCTGAGCAATCTCCATCCGCCCGATGCCTTGTCCCCAATCATGGAATTATTGTACGATTCTCCGGGACCGGAGTAAGCGATTGAAGTATCCCGCTGGAAGGGTATGCCTGTCCGAGCGGCGAGTGACGCATTGAGGGCGGCATATGAGAAGTTCCCCATGCCAGCGCCCATGTCCCAGTATTTCTGACCGTGAGCGTGCCACGGGTGAGACTCGACCAGACCGGAGGTCGGACCAGCAACGTTCTGGATGACAAGGTCGAGAACCTCGCCAATCTGCGCGGGCCAGGTGTTGGATCCCGGGTCATACCCGCCATAAGCTTTCGCTGCGGTGTAATTCGCCTTTCTCTCGGACGCCGGCTCAGTGTAGAAGCCAAGCAAGTAAGGCATCGTCGGCGCGTTGGATCCGTTGTACAAGTTGGTGGTCGGGTTGTAGAGGAAGTTACTGACCGACCATCGGAAACCGTTTCCTGCGACGAGTTGCTGGCCATCGAGATAAATGGTTCGAGACACCTCCGCCTGGGTCGGGGGTTTGATGGTCTTGTTGTGCGGGACGATGTCCAACGACACCCAACCGAAAGTCTCGTTGGGCAGCAAGACCGTCATATTGAGGTCGGTTGGCGTCGTGGCGTTGGATACCGGGCCAGCCTGGACGTAGGCCGTGGATGGGGCGGCCTCATCATATTGCCATAGGGCGGAGCCATTGACTCGCTTTGTTCGCCACATGGTTCGGATACGCCAGTAGTAGCTGAAACTCATCAGCACAAAGGCTAATCGCGACTCAGGGAGGCTTACTCGTCTTTCGGCGGGTTCTCCTGAGTCTCAATGAGGACTGAGTATCGCTGACCCGAATGTATCTCGAGGTCTTGAATAGACATCGACCCAAGTACCCTGTGAAATATCAGTCTCGTAATGTTCGCCGGCAGGATTGGCTTACGTCAACCTCGAACAGCGTCATATTGTGTCCCTCAAGTGCCATACCCAGGTAACTAAGCACAGTCGCACCAATCATCCGGACGCGGTATTTCTTTCCCGGCTTGACCTTCTGCAGATTGTTACCGCATGCTGTCCCACACATCTGACCGGGCATCAGGGCAGTGGCGTTACATGTGCCGAGTGCGTTGCCGTTCACGAGGAGGTTTTGCGGCTCGTTGAGCCATCCGAAGACCGTTTCGTTCAAGAGACCAGCAAGGATGGTCGCGTCATCCGCCTAACGGACTGCATCAGCGCAGAACAAAGGCGTGTCATAAGGGCCCGAACGTGGTAGTAATCGCCCATCATCATGACGATGTCCTCGTCGTACTTCACGGGGCAGGACGAGTTGTCCTTCGGGTAGACGATGATCGGGCCTTGAGCGGTCTGGACCTGCATGTCGACATGTGAGTGGTACCTGCGCGTCATCGTCAGCTGATTTCTCTTTCAGAGGCGAATGGCCACTCACCAGTAAGTCCCATAGAATCCATCCTCCAACTGAAATTCATAGTCGTAGAAGTGTCCAGGGGGGATAGGCCATCCCGAAGTGAGAGGTGTCCCATCCGAGAACGGTGAAGTGAACTGAGCGAAGCCGTGCCAGTGAATAGTGGTGTTGGAATCGGGAAGATCATTGAACACTCGAATCCAATAATGTTCACCCTCCTTGAATGTCAGAAGCGGACCAGGTGTAGTGCCTATACATAAAAGATTAGCTGGAACACCGGTGGCGAAGACTATCGGACGCACCATTGACCACAGCGGCGACTCGAGGTTGGCAATCGCTGTAGATCGTGGAGTTGCTAACTCGCAGGATGTAATCAGGTTGCCAAGCCTTCACGGCGGACAACACCGCAAATGCCAGAGTGACGAGGAAAAAAGAGCTCGCCATGGTGAGTGATGTCCTGGATGGCCGGTTTGAGAAGGAAGGTGTTTGCGTCAAAGAGAATTTATTGAGACCTCTTGGACCAGATCTTACGATCGGGCGCTGCCTTGTTTCGCTCCAAGATGGGATGGCCGGGATATCGAATTGGTCTCGGCGCTTCCCGCGGTGTTGGAACGTGTCATTACGTATGGCCGGGCGGCAAACAGAAATCCTTGAGATTCCCAATCCTTAGACACTTAAATACATGGCGAGCAGATGGGTATGGACCAGAAGCACGGAACGGACACCCCGCTACGGTACTAGGCCTGGAAATTGATGCCTCGCGACCTGGCGAGGCTCACCGCAATGGTCCGAGACATCCTATCGAATTCCCACGACGTCATATGCTTCCGCCATCCCTCCATAACCTTCAGTGTACCTTTCTCCCACAAGACCCCCGGCAGGTGAACACCAGCGGCCAGAACTTGATGTTTGGATCGGCATCTCCAGGGGGCGAAGCGCGTTTCCGGTCCGCCGACGCTGTGAGGATGTCGTGTGCCTGATCCAGGGCTTAGTCTCGAGGGTCGACGGTGTCGGATTGACGATTCACAGCTCTCAGCCTGGTTGCTCGAAAGGGATACGACCGTGACGTCGTAGTCCTCCTCTGTACCCTGCTCAGTGGCGGCGGATCCGACGATCCGGATGTCGTTTCGGCCCAGGGAAATTCTGGGTTCATAAAATACCGATACGCCCGGAAGCGATTTGAGTCCTGCCCCGATCGCCATTTTCACCCCTTCGTACCGATTCGTGCGTGCCGCCTGGTTTCCGGCTCGGCAGCTCTCGCCGTGGAACAAGTAATTGTGCTGGTCGCACTTCCGGCACAGGCCGCTGATGGGTTGGGCGAGAGTGCGGACGTGGAAGGCTGTCCTCATCTCGTGACCCGTCAAAGTGTATCTTGGGGAAAGGGGTAGTGTGCTTAGGGCTCTGCGACCTATAGCGGAGCCGGCCTGGATCACCGAGAGCTTCTCGACGTCGCTGAGTTGACGGAAGATGGCCGAGCGCTGTCCGTCGAACATCTGACGGCAGCGCACCCCTTGAGAGACCACCTGGTCTGGTGGGAGGAAGGCCGGGACGAGTGGGTGAAGCACGGCGTCCGAGGCATCGTTGCGGCCTGGCGGGCGTGGGGCGCACATTGCTCATGTGAGAGAAGACCCATTCCTCCCATCCGGGCTGGCAAGGTGACAAGGGCATTGTCGATGGCCAACCGCTCGGGTGACATTCATCCAGATCCCCGTATAAGGTCAAACTCCCTTTTAAGAGCCTTGTCCAGGCGTCGCCAGAGGTGGACCAGGTCTGCAGCATGTAAAGAGCGTTGCAGATGGCGCAGGTCTTGCTGAAACCAGTAGCATAGGATCAGCCACGCGTGCTGGCTTGGGAGTTTGCGCAGGAGCTTGAGTTTGTTGTCCTCTGCATCGATCTTCGCCGCCAGAAAAGCTTCCCTTACTGGGCGGCCCTATGCACGTACCCAGCAGGTTTATGCCACTGTTGAGTATGTGCTCGAAGCTAATGACTTTGCTCTTTGACCGGTTAAGGGAGATCGGAGAAGATCGTCCGTTGAGGTGTTGTAGTACACGGTCAAGGATGTCAGAGTCTGGCCCAAGAATGAAAACGTCGTCGAGATATGCCAAGAGCAAGTGGTCCTCGCCGAGAAAGGCGATGAGACCATCTAGGAGATCTCGTATGCCTATAGAGAAAAGCAAAGGACCGAGAGGGTCGCCTTGACAGAATCCTGACTGCGGCTTGTGGTGCCGTTCGAATGAGTAGGTCGGGGGGCGTATTGTATGCCCATTTGGCGGTCTTGTACAGAGCGGGAGCGAATCGTCGGACTCCATCTGCCAAGTCGGATCGCGGCAGAGAGTTAAAGGCGTTCTTGAAATCCAGCTGGGCGACGTACGCGAAACGATCGCCGAGGTCCCCGGCGTTGTACATCGCGCGATTGGCTCAATCCCTCCTTTGGATCCGACCCCCAGTTGATTGGGCAAAAGAACGCGGAAGAACGGCCTAGGGAATTTCTATTCATGCCGAAGAGGGGCGTTCAGGTAGTTTGAGACGCAGGGTGCTAATTAGGTGCAATCTTCTTCACATCTCAGGCCTATTGAGCCTGTGGGCATGCCTTTGACTACAGATAACATCTGCAATCATAACACTGTACAGCGGAGACATACAGTGCTTTCTCAGTCGACTCTCAATCTAATCCCTCATCAACGGCGGCTTATTCATCGCATATCTGCGAGTCGCTACTGGACGGTACGATGTGCTCAGAGGACCTATGGGCGAAGCAGAGGAGGTAAGGAGGATGATCGATTCAACTCATGCGATGAGCACTGAGCACTGCCGGTCCTGGGAGTTTTCCGTGTCAGCTTTCTGTCGCCATAAATGTCAACAGATATCGCCTGTCATGCTCGCGGGGAAAGCGAAAGATATTTCAGAAACTCCTTAGGAGAGTTGGCGGCATAAACTCGGGTCTAGCCCGGTCGTACGAAGGAACAACTTTGTTCATCCGATTCAAGGTGCCCCATGGTCATCCCTCCATCCCGTGCGTTCCACGCCATCTCCCGTTCATTCGAGAGTCCATCGCTGCGCTGAGAGGTAGTACAGTCAGTACTGCTGCAATTCTGAGTGCAGCTGGAGACCGTTGGAGGCGCTCAGGGCCAAAGGCGAATTGTCAGCCTGCCCTCAAGAATGAGGGATCTGAGCGATTCTGGATCATCGTCGCGTCGTTCCACCAAGTCGGATGTGAGGTAACGCTGGGACTCACTCTTTACCACGAATCCGGAAGACATGTCGCGTCAGCAATGGATTCAAGTGTTCACGACGGATGGGATATATCGGCATCAGGTTGACGAAATGTCACGTGGCTCTTCACCGAAGCGCATAAGAACAGAATACTTGGTAGAGGAAGTTGAAATGCTCACGTTTGCGCTCAAGAACCTCGCCCGCCGGTCAGCATCGCACTATACCGACCGATCAGGATGAAGCTCAAGTCTCGCTCTCGCAGACCAGCTTAGGATGGCAGACATCACATCATCTCGAGCTCACCGGTATCGCTCGGAACGGGTCGTATCCTCCATGCTTCGCTCGAAATCCTTTGGAAAACGCCGCCCCTGACCCATAAATTGCCGATGGTTGAGGGGATCGAGCGCATGTGTTGACTCGTCCTGTTGCGCCGGATAGGCAAGCTTCCTCGAATCAGCTCCTTCTTGCATCTCCACCTCCGGATCACATCGACGGGCCACGACGAGATTTCAGATACAAACAAAGCAGGTCATCGCTCGAACGAGCTCGACCAAAGGCATCAAGCTCATCGCGACATTTATCATACACGTGTGCTCAGATGGACGGACCGGCAGACTCACTCGAAGTATTCTACTCGCCCCACGAGACATGGACAGAAGGCGCATCATCACAGCAGACATATGGTGGATCCGATCAAGCGGGAGCTGCAGGTTGGATCCTATGTCCTCTATGGCAATTTCTGCGACATCGTGCGTTCGGGAAGTCCCTTTTATATAATCACATACAAGAAGCGCTCAGGACGAGAAGACGCAGAAGACTCACCCATGCGATCGCTCATGTCTCTTCTGCTCATGGAGTGATTGAACGTCAAAGTGGAAGAGAGACTCAACTTTCCTCAGCTGATGATTGCGAAAAAGTCCACCCTGAACCCCTCGCGTTTCATGTCCCCGATGATGAGATAACTCGAAATCTACATCAAGGGTACTGACCGCTCAAAAGTCCAAATAGACAAGATACAAACGCCCAAAACCTATCGCCTGCTCCTCGTCGTCCTCGTGCCCATTACGACAGCCGCCGGTTCCGTAAGTTTCTTCGCAGAGCCCCTCTTCACCGTCTTCTTCTCCACTACCTCCACCTCCCCCTCCGCCTCGTTCTCCTTATCTCCAATCGCAGTCCTCGTGCTCCTGCTCGGAGCCGACTTCGGCTCGTCCGAGGTACTCGAAGCGAGCGGTTTCTTCCCTCGGGCTGTCTTGGTCGTCGGCTCTGGCATAGGCGCGACGGTAATCTGCTCATCTGAGTCACCGAATACCTTCTTGCCTCGTCCTTTCGGCTTTGGCTCATCCGCTTCCTCGACTGCCGCGGGAACGTCCGCCGTTCGGGAGCTGCGAGACGCTGCGGATCGGCTGCTCTTGCTGTTCGGCTCCGCTGTCGCTTCGACGGGTTGTGTACGGCTCGAGCGGGAGGGCTTGCTCGTCCTCGTGCTTTTCGTCAGAACAGGAGCAGATATGGGCTCCTCGGTGGTGGTCCGCCGACTTCGCGAGGCTGTGGAGGTAGACTTCTGAAGCTCTGCCTCCGGTTCTGGATCGGTCACAGTCGGCTCGTCAGCTCGTCGGCCCCGACCGGGTTTGGAGGCCGCTGAAGGTTCTGATGCTTCTCCAACGACCGTGGCCGCTATCTTCGCCTTGCCCCGTCGGGCAGGCGCCTTCCGTTGAGTCGTCTCCGTCTCCATCTGTTGTGAACCCTCTACTGCGGGTGTCCGAGAGCGCGACGAAGCGGATGAGACGGCTTTGGAGCCCTTCGACCTCGCTGAAGGCTTCGATACGGGTGATGGCACGGAGACGACAATCGCCGACAACTCGGCAACCTCGATCTCTTCCCGCTCCTCCACTTTCTCTTCTTCCTCATCCGACTCCTCGCGAAGGTGGTACATCTCGGCAACACCCTCCATAGCGGGTGTGGGAGGTACAGGCCGCTTCGCGAAGAGACTCTTCATGCCGGTGAAAGAGGGTGTGGTCGGTACGACCGGAACAAGAAGCAGGTCTTTCACCCCAATTAGAGATGGAGAAGCTTGCTGTCGAGGTATTGTAGGGTATAAATTGCGGATTCCAGCCATGTATAGTGTTTTCGCTTGAGCTGTCCTTTTGATTACCGAAGGGTTCCGCTTGCGAGGCGTTCCAGCGGATGCGTCCTCCTTGCATGGCGATTCGTGCCCCGATGGCCTCGCTTGCCCAATGAGAGGATCTATGGGCCTGGCTCCCACGTCGACCTGGCCCTTCTCGAGTCGCTGAGGCAAATTATCGTGGAGTGATACTGTAGGCATGGGGGCATTGACGGGACTCTGAGTGAGCGAGAATACCTCGCTGCCGCCATGCGGGACTACGATTGGCGTTGCGGGCGGACCATGAACGAAACGACGAGTATTAGAGCCGAAATTGGTGAACGATGCCGATTGAACGAAGCGCGGTCGGTCCGCTGGCGTTGCGGGAAGAGCGAAGCCTAATGTCGCTCGCCGGCCTTCTTGACGCTGTACACTCTGCTGACGCATATTGCTGAGACGATGCTTGATATCGTTGAGCGGAGTGCTGGCGACTCCTTTCTCGACCAGCTCGGGGGATGTCGCAGTCAAGGCGGGATGAGTGGGTGATGCGAGGAGATGACTGAGTCTCGTCTTGCGGACAGGGGATTTGAAACCGCTGGCAGGGGGAACGGGTAGAGCGCGAGGTGTAGCGAGTGATTCTCGACGCCGCTTAGCCTTGGTGAATGTCAGCACATATCGGGAAGTTATATGGGCAGGCCAAACACACCTCAGCCAGCATAGCTGGGTCGGCCCTGAGCGGGATGGGCGTGCTGACCGGGACAAACTCTTCGACCTCAGACTCCTCGCGGACCGGAATGGCCACTCGGCGACTGGGTTTCCCCAACGTCCCAGGTGCAGGAGCGGATCGGAGAAGGGTACCCGTCGCATTGCGGGGGGTAGCTGGTAGTCGCTCGAAACGGACAGGTGGACCACCGATGCTAGCAAGAGACCGGCGGGGCTGATTGAGGCCATTCCGCTGAGGCTGAGGGGTGAAGAATTTGTTCAGGGAGCGGGTCTTCGAGGTGTCAGCATATCAGTCAAACGGAATTGACTGCCTGCTTACCGCGGCCGGAGTTCCGGGAACTGCTTCCTGGGCCGCGTCTTCTTGGTCGACCTCTTCCATGTCGCCGGAGACCTCTTCCTCCTCGACCTCGTCTTGCTCCTCGTTTTGCTCCTCCTCTTCGCCCTCCTCTTCAAGTACATTTTCGGAATCGGCCTCCGCGAAGCCTCGCTCGCCGTCATTGTCTGCATCTTCTGGTGGTGTGAAGGTGATGATCGTTTGGCCCGGCTGACATCGTCAGCGTCCTTCCGCCTAGTATAGACAGACACTCACGATGTCGAGGCTAAGGTCGGCTTCGAACGAGTCCATGTCTGAATCAGAATCGTCCGCGGAGATTTCCGCCTGTCCATCCTCATGAATCCACTGTAGCTCGCCATCCTCGGCTTCCTCGACCTCTTCGTGCTCTTCGTCTTCCGCATCATTAGCCAGGGGCATGGGTGTCAGGCTCTTCTTGGGTGATTTCCTTTTCGGACTCAGGCTCTTCCTGCGTACCTCGACGTCGCCCGCCTCGATGGCACCCTCAAGCCCCGGTGAGCGATTGTTCTCCCACGCTTTACGTGCAGAACGTAATAGTAGAGCTTTATGGAGTGATACAGGGCCGCGAGGGGTAGTAAGCGCGATCTGGGGGGACACTCGAGCAACGGGAGCTTCATAGGGCGTTTCGACGGAAGGTGGTAGAGGGATCGAGTGGGGCGTTTCGGATGCCTTCGCTGCAACCGAAATGGGCTGGTGTTCCTCCTCGATCTCGATGGCAGTTGATACGACTGTCTTCCGAGTACGAGGGACAGCGCTGGTATTGCGGAGCGGGGCTTTGCCAGTCTGCTGGGGTGTCATGAAAGCGTGCTCGTAAATGGGCTATTGGCATTAGCATGATCCAGGAATGGTTATCTTAACAAGCCTCACCAGCTCAATCCTCCCCATGACCTCTTCCTCCTCTTTCGTCTCGAGGTACACCAAGTCGCCTTCCTCTCCGTTTACCACGTCGACCAGTGGAATGCCGTTTCCGTCTTGCTCATCGCCTGCATGTTCTTCTTCCACCTCTTCCCTCAACAATGACTTTCCTGTGGCCACCTTCGAGCTTCCAAGTGCTCCCAGACCGATGCTGCTGTTACGTCTTCCGTTCGCTGGTGACGACGGAACGAAAGTCTTCCCAGTCGGGACGAGCGAGAGACGGTGCGAAGCTCGCCGGCGTATCGGCAGCTGAGCGGGTGACGACCGTGCGGAGAGCAACGCGCGGGCACGAGATTCAGGCGAAAGGCTGATGTTACGGATCGGCTCTTCGGCAGAGCCGTACTCGAAGCGAAATACCTTCTTTCGGATCACGAAGGTGTCTTTATCGTTGAGGGGAATGATTGCAGGAGGTTTGTAGAGTGTTGCAGAGCCTGATGGAGGGGTATGAAGCAGTCCGTTCGCCCCATGAGCATGAAGGTGTGCCTGGAAGTACGTTTGAGTATTGGAACCGTTGCTTCACAGACCAGGACTGACCTGGCCGGTCAGCAGATCAAAGATGACCTCGCAATGCAGCTTGGAGACGTCTGAGAAGTAAAGTCGGATCTGTTCATCTGACATTAGCGATAGACCAGTGAATACCTCAGAGAACGGACGTCGCAGTCGTAATTACTGAAAGTCTTGTCATCAGCCATCGTGAAGCCAGTAATGTCCAAAAGTCCCAACCCACCGCCCGATAGAGACCCTCTCTGCGTCGATAGGGAAGCTCTGTACATCGAGTCCCGTCTTTCTCCCAACAAGGAAAAGCGTCCCCAGCAAATCCATCGTCGATACCGGTGCAGGTGATTCGTCTCGAGTCATGGCGATTGTCATCAGCAATAGTTTAATTATGCCATGTAGATCAAAGAATCATTCAACCTTGAAACAACAGCATTGTTTTGTCCTTCGAAATGTCAACAAAGATCATTCACGTGGGGAATTTATCTCTTGATTTCTGGGTCATTAATCCCCACCGATATGAGAACACGGGACAACGGCTGGGATTTTGGAGCGACAGTCTCTCGTCTCATCACGAAGTGGAGCTGGACTTATCTTTCATTCATTACACGACCGCCATTCAGTTTCGTAGGCCACGATATCGGCTCCAATCGTTCTAGATCGCTTGCCTTCCGGGTCATCTGTATATAATCATCCCTTGATCGATTCGCAATCGCATGTCTCTCCGTCTTACACCACCTACAATCCCGACGATATGCCTCAAGCCAGCTATGGAACCGAGTCCTCTCCTCCTTCCTCCTCGGCCACCCTTCCCAGTACACCTTCCCGCAGAAAATCTCATCAAGATGGTCATGCCTCGATCCCTTCCTCGGTCACCAATCTGGCCAATACCGTCATCGGTGCCGGTGCTCTCGCCTTTCCTTCTGCGTTCGCAGCTATGGGCTTGATACCGGGCATGATTACGTGTGTCCTTTCGGGAACATTCACGGCGTTCGGACTTTACCTTCTCAGTCGATGTGCGACTTTGGTTGGGAAACGGTCGGGGGATGAGGGCAGGAAAGCGAGCTTCAACGAGGTTGCGAGATTGACCTTTGGGAAAGGATGGGCGACGAAGCTATTCGACGTGAGTCCCGTGTGTTCTTGATGTCTGATCTAAGCTCTCGTCAATTTACGATTGATCGCTGACCCAATATGCATAGCTCGCTATCGCCATAAAATGCTTCGGTGTCTCCGTATCCTACCTCATTATCTGCAAGGTCCGTTTCATCTTGTCAGGCTGCGCTCTGACCTCCCGCTGATGAATCCTCCGCTAGACTCTCCTACCTCAAGTCAGCCAGACACTCTCGGCAGCCGTTCACCACCCATTACCAGAACACTCGATCCTTCTTTCCCAGGATTTCTGGCTTGTCATGTCCATGCTGGTCATCGTGCCCCTTTCTTTCCTACGAACACTCGACAGTCTGCGGTTCACAAGTCAGGTGGCATTGGGTACGGTCGTCTAGTGAGCTGGCTGTCAAGCATCTTTCACCCCGGCTGATCTCGATGCCGATAGCTTGATCATCGTCGTTGTGGGCTGGTATTTCGTCAAAGGAGTTAGTCCGAATCGAGGGGAAGTTGTGCTCGGGAGGTTCGGGAAGAACACCCTCTCCACGTTCCCAGTCCAGGTGTTTGCGTATACGTAAGTGGACACCTTGCGGGGCAAACTTGCCTTACTGACGCTCCGTAGTTGTGCCCAGAATGTCCGTGTTGTCAAGATATATCACTTTACCACAAACTGATCTTCCTTAGCTCTTCCCGATCTTTAACGAGCTGAAGGACAGGACTCAAAGGCGGATGAACATCGTCATTGGCTCTTCGATCGGCACGGCTGCGGCGTGTTACGAGGTCGTGAGTCAGCAGGGCGATGACTGAGTACTGGTTCACTGACGCTCTCCTTCTATAGCTCGGAATCGTGAGTGGTACTCATGCATCAGTGCTGAAAACGGTAATAACGCTCTTCAGATCGGGTACCTCACCTTCGGTAACAAGGTCGGCAGCAATATCATTGCCATGTAGGCGATTATCTCAGCCTGATGCGTAATAATACTAATCGGTCTAATAGGTATCCCGCGACCTCTCTGTTCATCGCTCTTGGTCGGCTCGGCATCGTCCTCCTCGTCGGGCTCTCGTACCCGCTTCAACTGCTTCCCTGCCGCGCTTGCGTCGATAGCCTCACGTCTAGCCTCGACAAGCCTCATACCCGCTCGGGACTCGATGGCAACGACGACGGCCATGCTAGCGAGAACGAGGATGAGGAGGATCCGCTCATGCCCAAAGACATCGACGACCAGCATGATTCCGGAACGAGTGAGGAGATGAGCATTACCAAATTCCTCATCATCACCGCTTCGATCTTGATCAGCGGGTTTCTTATCGCATTAGCGGTGGATGAGCTCGAAGTCGGTGAGTACCGCTCATTACTGATCATGTGCCTCGCTTGACAGATTGCCTCCTTAGTTCTCGGCTTCGTCGGATCGACGGGATCCACCATCATCTCGTTCATCCTTCCCGGCTTCTTCTTCTTCCGAGCATTCCGTAGCGATGGAGGCTTAACAAGATGGTTCGCACTTGCATTGGGCTGCTATGGGATGGCGACTATGGTGTTCTGGTGAGTCGGTGTAAGGCCGTCCACGGCGTGCTGATACAGCGGAAACCAGTTTGACATTCAACATCATCAATCTAGAGAGGAGGAGAGCACCGATCGGACATTGAGCCAATGCTGATCACGTAGATTATATGTCAGATCATTTACTCCAACGGGTCTGCGCGAGATGAAGACAGCATGACGGGTTGCATTGCGTGGTCAAAGCAAGGCATTTGGACTGCTGATTTCTTGTCTGCCTCTCTTCATCATCAAGGTTTTGCGTGACATACCGAGACAAAAGGTCCCACGCATGATCGAAAGCCAGCACGTGTGTAAGCGGCCAATAGCATTTTGTACCTGAGCACGCTATACAGGCCCCGATGTCAGTCCGAAAGTCGGGTGGAACGAAGATGGTCCGCCGAGGAACCCGGAGTCGCCGGTGTTCATCCACGAGGTCAAGCTTATATGACTTGTCCGAGCCGACGTCATGTACGTATCTCAACATTTCTTCACAGCAAAGGTCAGCGAGGCCTCAGAGGGCGGATAGCCCTGACAATCTTTCTGGCTGGAATCTGCGAAAGCGACCATGCGGTACGTAAGTTACGAGTAATCTGGCACTCGGGGAGCCTTGCGGCAAATCTCGTGCCTGTAAACGACCATTACCGTTTCGGGACATTTGACAACGAGGTCAACCGGACTCAGAATGCGAGTTGCGTGGAAGCGCTCGCTCGTATCCTCCCCTTTGCAAAGCTGACATCTGCTCCGACCAAGCCCGGTCTCTCGCGCGTCAGTTGCACGCACCTGGAGTCTGTTGCTACACTCGACCACACGCTCGTTACAAATCCGTTCTAGCTTGAACCATCAAATCGCTCTCATAAACGCCGTCGTTCCCGTCATTCCGACGGTATCGGCCTTCATCTGAAGACGACATACCAGGCTCGTCCTATATCGACTGTCGCGACGCCTGCGGCATCGGCCAGTCCCGTTTGACGAAGAAATACCTTTCCACGTCATCAAACACCGTACTCTCCCAAACAGCCTGTCCTTTTCGACGTACGCCTCGTCAAGACCCCTGCCTTGATCCCTCACACCGCTCGTCATCGGACAAAGGATCACCTGACGCAACACTCCACTCGTCGTCTTCCTATCTCTCTTCCGGGCGCTTGCGACTTGCATCAAGAGGTCAAAGGAGGGAATCAGACGTCACGGTGGAGAGGGTTGGCCCAACGGCACCGGGTCAGGTCGAAGGACCCTCTTGGTGAGGACTTTACCTGCTTTGCGTTGTCAATTCAATTGATCAGAGGTGATCTTTTCCAACTTGTCAGGTGACCGCTCTGAGGGTCGTGCTTGGGTGCAGACACACGAGTCCGGACGTGACCATACTCCATCCAGCGGATTTACACTAGGGAGTGGGATCGGCGCTTGCGCTTACCCACTCTCTCCTTCCATCCTATTCCCGTGGACAAGACCTGCGAGATGACCGAGTCTCGTCTTCTTACCTCACCCGTCCCCGCGTCCGCCAATCCCACCTCTCAAGCTCTCTCACCTAGACGACCGCAGCAAGTCGTTGCCGGACCATCCTCCCCTCGCCCCTCTCGCATATCGATGCCATCACGTTTACCCAGCATCAACGCATCACAAGCACTCGAGAATAACCCTTCGGTAGCCAAGAGGACGAGCATGATTATGGGTTTTAGCCCGACGCCTACGTCAGCGGTCTTTTCACCTTTTGCCGAATCAACCGGCTCGGGATCATCTCGTCCACCGAACCTCGTCCTGGCATCACCCATACCTCAACGCTTTCCTTTATCACCGCAGCTCACCTCAGCCATCGAGCAGACCTTTCAAGTTTTCCCCCACGACGGCTCTCCTCGGCCCAATGCTTCGTCCCCTCGTGGTGGACCAAGCGGCGAGTTTCCTTTTCGGTCCAGGCGAAACTCGTCCGCCGTGGTCTCGATCAGTCTTAGCTCGAGGTCAAGATCACGGACTCCCCGAGGATCTGCTGCCGTGCTTTCAGGCGGCAGCGGCCATGCGACACCGAACAAAGGCTCGTCAACCGCGACGCCTCGCAGTGAGGAGACGAAAGCAGGACCGCCCGAGGTGGTGGTTCAGATGGCAGATTCTTGGGCGCCGGGCGTCGAAGAGATGGAAGAATGGCAACCTGAGGGCGGGATGTTGCTTGATGGAGGTGACAGCGAGGTGGTCGAGGATGAGGTGGATGACGGCGGTGCCCTTGAGGGGCGGACCTGGACTGGCGTGTCTGACGCAGAGCGAGTGGTAGAGGACGTGCTATCTCCCGGCACGCTCTTCGGTGAAGGCATGGAGTTTCAAGGAGAGGTTGTTCAGCCAGCTGTTGGACGTTGGGGCACAGGGGCGGATGGGGATGACGTGGGCGTACCGTTACGACGGGGTGGAAGTGAGGTCGGCAAGACTACGCGCGGGGACTTGCGGACGGAAAGCGCGAGGAAGGTGTACGAGGTGGTTCGGCAGCTAGGATCGGGGAGCTATGCGGTCGTCTCCCTTGTGCGGGAGCGGGGAGGGCGGAAGAGGGAGTTCGGTGAGCCTCTGCGCCTATCGTAGGGATGTTGCCGATGGTTACTTAGCCTTGAAATGCCTCAGCAAACAGGATCTCGAGGAGGAGCAGATCGAGACCCAGCTCTTCGAAGCAACAATACACCTCTCACTCCCCATCCACACCAACATCGTCACTCTCCATCAGACTTTACAGACCAAAAAGTGGCTGTTCCTCATGCTCGAGCTCTGTCCAGGAGAAGATCTGTATGTCATGTATAAATCGGCTTGCTGACTTTGTAGATTCTTTTGGCTCGAGAAGTTTCGTGATGCTTCCCCTCCCCCTGTCAACGCTCCCCTCCAGGACGAATACACCACTCCCATGTCATCTTCCAAGTTTTCGTCGTCCTCCATCCCTTTCTCATCATCTCAACTCTTCTCCGGCCTCTCGAACCACCTGTCTTCGTCAATCGCCAGCTCGTCCAAGCCCAATTTTCATTGCCAACAATGTGCCTCTCAAGGTGCCTCTCCGGCCTCGCTCCTCTTCGCCCATAATAACGGAAGCCATTCACACAGCCATACTCCAACACAGACACCACCGACTCCCAGCCTTCTCTCCGCCTTTGCCGCCAATACCTTGCTGTCCCAACGACGACTCCACCTGGTTGCGTCCATGTTCAGCCAGATGTGCGAGGCTGTTGCCGTGTGCCATGATGCTGGCGTCAGTCATCGCGACATCAAGCCGGAGAATTTCATCTGCTGTGATTCGATCGAGCTCGAGTCCGTTGCAGAGGGTGAGGTGGACTTTGGACCGCAGGCGAAGAGGAAGGTCATTGTGAAGTTGACCGACTTTGGACTTTCCACGACCGAGGTGGAAAGCGGGGACGTTGAGTGTGGTAGTAAGCCGTACATGTCCTATGGTGAGCCTTCACACTGTATCATGAGTTTACGCTGATTCTCGCAGAGTGCCGCAATAATCTCGGCCCCACCTACCGGCCCTCTCCCGCAGACGTTTGGTCTCTCGGAATCGTCTTTATCAACATGCTTTTCCACCGCAACCCTTGGAAGGAACCGGCTCCTGGTGACCCCAACTTCGACAACTTCCTCCGCGATCCCCCTGGCTTCCTGTTGTCCAAGTTCACGGGTATCGGCCGAGAGATTGCCTCATACCTTGCCGAGCATGTCCTCTGTACCGATGTCGATGACCGCGTGGGCGCGAGGGAATTTGGGGAATGGATCAAGGGATTGCCGGACATGGTTGGAGGACGCAAGGCCATGAGTCAGCTGAAAATGTCCCGTCGGGACAGCAAGACACCGATCGACAAAGGGCTGTTCGTCAAATCGCCGATCGAGTCGACGCACGACAGGGAGAGGAAGCACACGAGTTCGGCTCTCACCTCTTCTGCTCCTGTCGCACCTGCCTTGTCTCACCTTTTCTCCCCATCCCAGCTCGCTCTACACTCGTCGACCCTTCGCACACCTGATCTCGATCGGGACGACGTGATGTCCGCCACGACGATCGACGAGCAGCCCACGCCGGCAGACATGGGCGACTACCAACCGCCGGAATCCGTTGATGACGAAAGCACTACCCGAGGGGATGCCGATTCGCGCTCCCTCTCTACGCACAAGCGGAGAAAGAGGGGTGTCCGAAAAGGCAAGGCGGCTCAAGCCGCGCTCGCTGCTGCAGCAGCTGGAGAGCCCTCGCAAGAGGAACGCGACTCGTTGCTCGCAGAACTCGCTGAAGCGTCTCAGCTTCTCGCCCGGGACCTATCGAAGAACCGCAGTTACCCGGACTTTGACCGCATCGAGGAGTTCCCTCCTCTTGGCACATCGCCGGCTCAGGTAGCGGCGGCAAAGAAGTCCAAGTGGAAGGACCTGATGAAGCTTTCCAGCGGCAATCCCGAGCTGGCGGCTCTCGCACGCCGCGTCGCCGATCGCGATGCGTCGAGTGGCGGAAATTGGTCAGCACCGGCTATGCTTCAGCACGACGCGAACAGGATGGTCCTATCGAAACCTGGATTCAAGCATACTGCCACTATGAGCTCCGGCGTCAGCAGTGCACTGTCGAGCTTTGGTCCGGTGTCGAGCGCGACGAGCTCTTCTGGCGGAGTGGAAGAGGATGAGTGGCGTCGAACGCGAGACGGGGAGGATCCTCTCCGAGGCAGGCAGAGCGCGAATGGGCAGACGTCACGCCAGGACGACGAGAGTGCTTCTCGGGCGAGGAAGGATGCGCTTGCCGCTGCAGCGATTACCGGGAACATGGACCCAATGGGCTCATTCGGGAAAGGTCCAATTGCGAAGCGGAATGGTGTCTCTTCGTCCAATCCGCCCGACTCATTAAGCTACGCAGTGCGGAGCTCGGTTGCGACCGGCGCGCAACGTGTTGCTCCCCGATCAAATCTCGCTCTCGAGTCTATCGTCGATGAGGACTACAGACCATCCCGCTCAAAGTCAGCCGTTACATCGGCGCCTTCTCACCCAGTTCACACTTCTCAAGATACCTACTCTACGAACGATATCCGCCCGACCTTATCGTCCACCGAATGGTCATTCAAAATCTCGAACCCCATCCCCGTCACCGCCTCCACTCCTTCGCCTGGGCCCAGTCCGAACAAGCCAAAGCTCAAAGGTCAAATCCAGAGCTTGGCGAAGATGCTCTCCGGTCTCAAGACGAAGGGCAAGGATTGAGGTGAGTGCCCCAGGAACCACTCCTCTCCCCAGCTTTTAAAGCTCTTCATGCGCTTTGTTGCACGGTCATCGTGGTTTGTGGATCTTCAAAGCAGTGTAAATATCAAAGGGCAAGCATGGTGAATGCATGTATCAAATGTATTGTCGCTTCACTACACTCCCTCAACTAGTTCCTCGTGATCATCGCGAAGCCCCCATGAAACTCGTCGCTCCACGCAGCGATGACCGCCGGAATATGGCGACGAGTGAGCGTAGACTGAATTGGGACTCGGGGGAAGATCGAAAGGAAAGCGGAATTGTGGGACTGGGATTTAAGCGAGATATTCCCGATTTTCGAGGGACAGCGTGTGTGATTTCTCCGTTATGGTTGAAGCAAACATCCGGGTCCGTCATTCCTTTGTCTCTTCTTTTTTTCCGGCTCATTCTCTCTTCTTGCTTCTTGATATCTTGGTCGTTCCATCGACAGAATGGTGGACCAGATGTCGCTTGACCAAGCGGCGGTTTCATCCGCTGCACCACCGAAGAAGATCCCCCCACCCAGCCCCCCGATGACTATCAAAGATAAAGGACGAGGATGGTCATATGTTCGAGTCGGATTTCTTGGCGAGGTCAGCGATACCTTCCACCTGAATCTGGCAATGGATGAGCTGCCGGAAGAATGAGCTGACAATGCTATCACAGGGTGGATTTGCGAGAGTGTACGAGGTCCAGGACCAGAAAGGCGGTCGGAGGGCTGTGAAGGTGGTCAGCAAAGCTAGTATACGGACGAAGAAGAACAAGACGAAGGTAAGCCCGCTTCGTGGACTGTACATCAGGCGAATTGATGTCGGAGGATCCTTGTTGGCGGGCTTACGCTGATCATCTGGGACGACCATAGTTATGGGCGGAGATCAAGCTGCACCAGATGCTCGCACACCCGCACATCGTACGATTTGATGATTGTTTTGAGGATGAGGAGAACGTATACATGATACTAGAGCTGTGCGAGAACGGAGTGAGTGGATTGTCTCGGTATGCTGACCTAAAAGCGATGTTGACAATTCGGATTTCCGCAGAGCTTGATGGATCTGCTTCGCAGGAGAAGACGCTATTCCGAGCCCGAAGCACGATACATACTCGTCCAGCTCATCTCGGCTTGCCAATACATGCACCAGACCAATGTCATTCATCGGGACCTCAAGCTGGGGAATCTTTTTCTTGATGCCAGTATGGATATCAAGGTTGGAGATTTCGGTTTGGCGGCCTTGATAGAGAAGCCAGGGGATAGGAAGAAGTACATTGCTGGGCAGACAGCCGGGAAGTCGATCAGGGACCGAGCTGACGAGTGATGCTGTAGGACAATATGCGGGACGCCGAACTATATCGCCCCGGAAGTGCTGTTTGATACGGCGAATGGTCATAGTTTCGAGGTGGATGTTTGGTCTGTTGGTGTCATCTTGTAAGCAATGGAAAAAAGCAGGGTGAGCTGATAGGTGACTAGGTACACCTTGCTCATCGGCAAGCCGCCGTTCCAAACGAAAGACGTGAAGGCCATCTATAAGCGGATCCGTGAGAATCGATACGAGTTCCCGGCAGACAAAGAGATCTCGGCAACCGCGCAAGACCTCATCATGTCAATTTTGAATCCCATCCCAGGTATTTTCGACCTCACTGGCGGTTCGAACGAGCGCTTACGCGTCACGCAGACAGACGACCCGCCCTTGATGCTATATTGACCCACCCCTTCTTCCTTGACGGCCCTTTCCCCTCCCATATCCCAGCATCGGCAAACGATTTCGCGCCCGACTTTAGACATATCACACCTATGCAGAGCCGGAAGAATATGGAGACACTGTGCCAGCGGGCTCGACTCGGTGTCAAGCTGGCCATCGTCACCGACAACGCCAGACCACGGCCACCATTGGGACCATCGATCATGCAGCAAGAGCGAGACTTCAAGAACGCCGTACAGCCAGACAGTCCTATCTCGGCTTTGCTCAGGTACGAAATGACACCAAATTCAGGTGACACGTGCTAATGGGCATTGTAGCTCCGCACGTCAACCGCTCGTTCAAGCCCTGTCACAGATTAAAGAACCCTCCTTACTACGGAAACTTACCGCTGCCGGCGCCCAAAGCACCCTCAGTCCCGTCAGGCGGGGGCCTAGCAAAGTAAACGCCGCCGCTGGTCCCTCATCCGAACGCAAGCCCATGGAAAGGCTTGGCGAAGAGGACGAGGGCGAAGAGGAGGGCGAAGCTAGGGGCTATGACGCAGCGGTGCGAGACAGGGAGCTGGCCAATCAGAAAGCCAGAATCGTCTCGCAGATGGCGGGAGCTGCTCCGGTGTCGGGGACATCGTCGAGCTCGACGGGTCAACTCTCACCAAGAAAGACGATCCCCGTGTCCCGATTGGCACCGACAAATGATGCAAGAGATCATGATCCACACGTAGCGAAACGAGATCCGCGGACGAGCCTGTTCGACGTATTCGCGCAGAATCTGGCGAATGCTCTGGCGATGGCTGTTACGGATGATGGGTTTTCAACACCTGGTAAGGCGTCTGGGTTTTTGCACATCCTACAAGCTGACTCTCGCATTCAGGGATAGAGCCAAATCCCGCGTCACCCCGAGTTTTCGTGGTGTCCTGGCTCGATTACTGCAACAAGTATGGCATGGGTTTCGCCATGACGGATGGTACCGTCAGCGTGCATTTCAACGATTCGTCTTCCCTCGTCCTCGCACCTGGCAAGGGGTGAGCTTTCGCGCTCTCGACCGTTGACCTGCATGCTGACACCTTCGCAGCTACTTCGACTTCATTCAGGCAGCTTCACAGGGCGAGACAGTACAGGGTATCCGAACCAATCACCCGATTGATGCCTATCCCCGCGAACTCAATAACAAGGTCTACCTGCTGAAACACTTCGAGAGCTACATGCTCGACCGGCTCTTTGGGGATCAAGATTACACGTACGAGGACAAGGACTTGACAAAGGGGATGGTATTCATCACTCGGTACTTGCGGATGAAGCATGTCATCCTCTTTCGCTTGAGCAATGACGTACTACAAGTAGGTTGTCCTGCATCTCAGGTTTTGTCATCAGCTGACCAGTGCGCAGTTCAACTTCTACGACCATACGAAACTCATTCTGTCACGAGATGGCCTAGTCGTTTCAGTTATCGACAAGCACTACAGCCTCCGCACATGGAGTCTCGAGGCTCTCGTTCGGCCTATGGAGGATGACGTAGCACCGAAGGAGAAGCGAAGGATCGAAGGAGTGATTCACAAAGTTCAGTACGCTAAGTATGTCTCTGTTCACATCCCCTCATCCCCGCCTCTCCCTCACCTCCCTACCTTCCCCCTCTCCTCGCTGCGTCTTCCCAACCCCTCTCCCTCTCCCTCCCCCACCCCTCTCTTCCCGCCCGCTCCACCCCTCTCTCTCCCCAGCCCGCCGCCCACCCCTCTCTTCCCCGCTCCCCCCTCCTCCTCTTTCTCGCTTGTCATCCCCTCTCCCCCGTCACTCTTCTCCCGCCCCCGGCCTCCTAAAGTGCTGACTTGATGCAGGGATGTTCTCGCCAAAATCCGGACCCACGCCATGTCCAAGTCAAAAGCTGTTGGTACTGCAACCACAATACAACCGGCAAAAGAGCGTGATGTTCGGCCTATACGGTAGCTAGGTCATATCAGTCCGGGCACAGGATGTTGTCAATAAAATAGTCTTCTTCGCATTGGCAGCATTAGCATCGTATATGAGCATGAATAGTACAGCATCTTGATGCGTCGGGGAAATGCGGCATAATCCACGTCACTCAGGGTCATCAGCTGAAACTTCAGACATTTTTCGCATGTGCGAAGCGTTTCTGTGAAACATCACTACTAACATACAATCAACCAAAATGGTCAAGTCTGCTGTACTTGGCTATCCGCGTATCGGCGTTGGCCGTGCGATGAAGAAGGTATGCAAGCCGATTCCATACCGTCAAATCCAGCTGGACTGATGGACGGAATTCCAGATCATCGAGTCCTACTGGGCTGGGAATGCTACCTACGAGCAGCTCGACGTGGTGGGCAAAGCTGTCCGCCAGGAGCGTTGGGAAACCATGAAGGACGCTGGGGTAGACATCATTCCGAGGTATGCTGCTCCGCCCCAAACAGCGGAAAAAGTTGACAAACTTTCTACAGCGGTGATTTCACCCTTTACGACCACCTTCTTGACCACTCGTACAACTTCGGGGTGGTCCCGGAGAGGTACACCTCCCAGGGTCTTTCACCCCTCGACACATACTTCGGTGAGCTTCTCTTACTTTTGGTCGGGCTACTCTGATACAGTCAGCTATGGGCCGTGGTCGCCAGGACAGGGAGAAGGGTATCGACGTGGTCGCTTGCGAGATGGGCAAATTGTGGGCCAGCTGAGGTCCTCTAAATTCCCCGCTGACGTCGTCCAGTTTCGACTCCAACTACCACATCGTCAAGGTCGACCACTCCCCAACGACTCACTTCAAGCTGCTCTTCAACCAGGCTCTTGAGGAGTACAAGGAGGCCAAGGCGCTCGGTATCACCACTCGCCCCGTCCTCTTTGGCCCTATCACCTACCTCTCCCTGGTCCGCAAATCTCGTGATGCTCCCGCCGACTTCGAGCCCATCCAGCTGCTCGACTCCCTCATCCCCATTTACAAGGAGATTCTATCGCAGCTCAAGGAGGCTGGAGTCGAACACGTTCAGCTCGACGAGCCCATCCTGGTCATGGACAAGGCGGAGACGATGGGCGCAGAGTATAAGAAGGTCTACGAGGCGCTCGCCCCTATCGCGCCGAAGATCACTATTACCACTGCATACGGTCGCGTTGGCAAGAGCATCTCCTACCTCAAAGACCTTCCAATCTACGCTCTCCATATCGACATGGACCGAGAACCGAAGCAGCTGGACGAGGTTGTGGCAGCTCTTAAGCCGTTTGAGGTGAACCTCGAGCTCGGCCTGATCTCTGGACGAAATATCTGGAAGAGCGACCTCAAGGCCGCTAAGGCTCTCGCCGAGAAGGCTGTTTCCGCCCTAGGCACTGATCGCGTCAATGTCTCCACCTCGTCATCGCTTCTGCACTGCCCGATCTCTCTCAAGGTCGAGACCAAGCTCTCCGCTCAACAGATGAGCTGGCTCTCGTTCGCCCAGGAGAAGTGCGAGGAGGTTGCAGCGCTGGCTGGTGCCCTGGACGGGAAGGAATCAGCCTTGTTCGAGGAGAACACCAAGGACATCGCTGCCCGAAGGGAGTTTGAGCGGACCTCGGACTCCGCTGTTCGGGATCGCGTTGCCGGCATCACCGAGCAGATGCTATCTCGCAAAGCACCCTTCCCTACTCGTCGTGCCGCTCAGAAATCACACCTCAAGCTTCCCAAATTCCCCACCACTACCATCGGATCCTTCCCTCAGACCAAGGAGATCCGACAGGCTCGTGCAAGGTTCAACAAGGGTGAGATCACCAAAGACGAGTGAGTGGATTACTTGATTCGAGGTCTCGCTGACTTGCGCAGGTACGAGAAGGCGATGGAGGCTGAGATCCAGCACTCTGTTGAATTCCAGGAGAAGACCGGCCTCGACCTCTTCGTGCATGGTGAACCTGAGCGTAACGATATGGTGCAATACTTCGGCGAGCAGCTGAACGGATTCATCTTCACTCAGGTGAGCTGTCGAAGATAGTACATTTACAATAGGGCTGATCAAAGCCATAGCTCGGATGGGTCCAGTCGTACGGCTCGCGATACGTCCGCCCGCCCATCGTCGTCTCCGATGTCTCCCGCTCTCAGCCTATGACTGTCAGATGGTCGGCATACGCTCAAAGCCTGACTCAGAAGCCCATGAAGGGCATGCTCACTGGGCCGGTCACCGTGAGTGAAGTATCCAGATGATTGCTCCAAGCTGATTTGTGCAGATCCTCAACTGGTCTTTCCCCCGCGCGGACATCTCCAAAGAGATCCAGTCCAAGCAGCTAGCGCTCGCTCTCCGCGATGAAGTCGTCGACCTCTCAAAGGCTGGCATCAAGGCTATTCAGGTCGATGAGCCAGCTATTCGTGAGGGTCTCCCGCTTCGCAAGGCAGACTGGGACAACTACCTCCGGTGGGCGGTCGACTCATTCCGCCTTTCCACCTCGGGGGTCGAGAACGACATCCAGGTTCACTCGCATTTCTGCTACTCAGACTTCGGCGATATCTTCCCCTCGATCCAGCGTCTCGACGCAGATGGTGAGCTCTGATTGCATTGTTCAGCATCACCATCGCGTTGTGCTGATGCAATCAGTCATCTCTATCGAAGCGTCAAAGGCCGACCTCAAGATTCTCGACGTTTTCAAGTCGCACGGCTACTCAAACGAGATTGGCCCAGGTGTCTACGACATCCACTCTCCTGTGAGCGCGCTTGATTTCCGTAGGCGTCCGCTGACATATCGCAGCGTGTCCCGTCCGAGCAGGAGATCAAGGACCGTATCGCTGACATGGCCAAGGTTCTCCCGGCCGATCTCATGAGTAAGCCTCATCGACGGTACCGACTATCACTGATTGCGCTCAGTCGTCAACCCTGACTGCGGTCTCAAGACCCGTGGATGGAAGGAGACCGAGGAGTCCCTCAACAATCTCGTCGCCGCCGCTCGCTGGGCCCGCACCACATACGCTTAATCAACATCTTCCCCTCGAGCATCAGCTTCAACAGCCCTATTCAATCGATTCCATCATGTCGATATCCGTTCGGTAGATACCATCTCAAATTGGTTCACGTTCTCGTCATTGTCCGCAATTTGGTTCAGGGCTGGGTCAGGAAGAAGGAGGACAAAGAGTAGCGAGGGAAGCACTACGAGTAGACAGAGAAAAATGGAGCCTGTTCAACCGGCGCCGAGGATGTCTTTCACCTGACTACGAGACCACGATAGGCATGAATCGCGCGGCTGGCAACTATGGCAGAAATTAGTAAGGAGACAGCACTCAGCATGACATCGGCATGTCAGTTGGTGAAGTCAGACGGGTCGCGGTGTTTGCTTCGTTTCCATTCTTCGGTGTAACGCCCGAGGCTTGATCTGCTGCGCGGTGCTCAATCCAAAAGTCTCACCTCGTCAAGCTCGTGGCCAAACTTCGTGGCCAAACTTGCTGCATGTCAGCGTAATGCGGCTCGACCCATGTCATTTGCCTCGTTTCCGCTCGACACGCTAGGTCTCACGCCGAATCAGCTAACCGCCTGCACCCGAGGTATGCCTTTCCGGCTGTCACCATTGCTTCGGCGAGCTGATGATCCCTCCCTTTATCCCTCCGTGATCCGCCGCCAACCCCATTGCCTTATCCATTCCAGCTTCCCTCACCACCGCCGCCGATATCCTCCTCCCCTCGGCAGCGGACCTGACCAAGAGACTCCGTCCGCTCAAGCTCGACAAAATACATGATCTCGTCTCCGCACTCAGTCGAGCGATAGTGCCAGCCTCCAGCGTGATCAGCGAGCTGGTCGGAGATGGGAGTGACTCGGATGAGGACGTGCTGCGGACGGGAGATGCTGGATTGGATGAATGTCTGGGTGGAGGTTTGAGGATTGGGAGTCTGACCGAATTCACAGGAGAGAGGTGAGATCTCTGTACGCTCAAGACTGAATGACTAGGATTGATGGTTCTAGTGCGGCGGGCAAGTCTCACCTGTGTATGAGTCTCGCTCTTGCTGCGCAAGTACCGGCACTGTCCAAACGGCCGGGCGGAGCCATCATCCTCACCTCCGAGCGGGAACTCTCAACGGATCGCTTGGTGCAGCTCGGCAAGACCCTTCTGGCGGCCCATGATCCCACTCGTCGACTCAGGGAGAAAGACTTGCTCGACAACATCCATACCAGCCTCTGCAAGGATATCGAAGCGCTCGATCATGCTCTATCATTCGTCCTCCCCGCTCTTCTCCGGTCCCGCCAACCATCTGATACATCACCCCTCCTCGGTCAACGACCTTCGTTTACTGGTGCACGACCAATACGCCTGCTCGTGCTCGACTCCATCACCGCTCTTCTCCGAGGCGACACGGCATTCACATCCACCTCCATCGGACTGACCCAGCGATCTCGTTATCTCTGTATCGTCACCGATAGGCTCAAAGCCCTGGCTCTGGAGTACAGCCTGGCCGTCGTAGTCATCAATCAAGTCTCGGACGTCTTCGCACGACCTCAGGCAACTCCGTCACCAAGCACTTCCTTCGCGCTCAGCCAATTCTACAATGACGGTCCGGAGCCACCGATGCTGTACGCTACTCAAGCCCGATGGTTCTCCGGTCAGAGCGAGACTCTGCAGAAAGAAGCGAGTCTGGGGATCGTATGGGCGAACGCGATCAATACGCGTGTCATGCTCTCGCGGACTGGTCGGCGAAGGATGCTCAACCAGGATGACCTCAGTAGGGTCAAGCGGAAACGACGGCGAGGCGATGACGACGATAAGGACGAGACCGGCTTCGGTCCGGTAGTGGAGGATCACAAGCCGACGCTGGTCCGCCGGATGCACCTCGTCTTCTCGCCCTTCGCATCGCCAAGTACCGTGGACTACGTGATCACCCCTTCGGGCGTCCATTCGCTCCCCGACACGTACAAGCTGGAAGACATCAGCGAAACGGTGAAGCGGCAGGCCAAGAAGACGAGGCTAGCCCGCTTAGTACAGGACATCGAGGATGGAAACGTCAGTGAGGAGGGCGGGAGTCAACGAGTGCGGGAGGAGAGCGAAGATGAAGGTGGGAGAGAAGGGGAGGACGACGAGTTTGGGGGGGAGGTGTTTGACGATCTGGGTGACTTGCCTGCGGAGTTCTGGGAGGGTAATTTCGAGGCGGTGGGCGAAGAGGCTCTGGTTCAAGGAGTAGCCCTATGAGGGAGTGATGCGGCCGATGGGGCTTATGGGAGAAAGGCTAGGCGTGTGATCCTTTGCATCATGCTATACCTGTGCTGCTGTCCAGCCAAGAGGTGCGAGGATCGGTCAAGGGAAAGAGTAGCTTGCGGTCCCTGATCGACCACACCTGCCCGAACCTGGGTCAAAAGTCTTCCTTTCACAATCTCATTGGGAACCATAGCATTCCCAATGGACGCGTCGCACAGGTCTGAGAGGTCGGCGAGCATGAAGAAGGGTCAGTCACCCGATCCTTCCCCCACCGTCCCCTTCTTTCACCGCCTTTGATACCTCGAGCTAACCATACCTTCACCCAACAGTGGTTCTCGTCACCGGTGGTCAGCCCTTCCTGAACCTTCCTCTCCTCATTCACCTCATTGATTGATCACAGGGACGGGCCTGGTCGGTTCCGCCATCCAGCATGTCATCTCCACCGAGCCTCGCAACTCCCGCTTCGGTGTACGGGAAGACGAGGAATGGGTTTTCCTCGGCAGTTCGGACGGTGATCTCCGGTCGGTCCACCAGATGACGGGCTTCTCTCGTCGCTGATTTGCTTTGGGTACAGAGACTTTGATGGAACGAGACGGCTATTCGAGAAATACAAGCCGACACACGTCGTTCACCTTGCTGCCCTTGGTACGTCCCTGTTCAGCACAGTAGAGGTCAAAAGAATAGCTGAAGGGGGATGGATAAGTTGGCGGTCTGTTTGCGAACATGACTCGGAAGCTCACATTCCTCCGGGACAATCTCTTGATCAACGATGCGGTACTCCAGAACAGCCATGACTTCAAGGTACTGAGCCAGACACTTCAAACCTTTCTGGGGAGGAAGGCTGATGGGATGGGGTTAGGTGGAGAAGCTGGTGTCATGTCTCTCGACCTGTGTCTTTCCGGACAAGGTGGGTCTCCTACACCTTCCTTTGCGGGTCCGCTTGTCCGACGAGGATGGCCAGGTCGATTACCCCTTGACCGAGGACAAGATCCACCTCGGCCCGCCTCATTCCTCCAACTTTGGGTATGCACACGGAAAACGGCTCGTCGACGTACAGAACCAGTAGGTCATCCTCCAAGTCAGCTAAAATCATACTGATCTCTGGCAGTGCATATCATGATCAGTTTGGAGACCGGTTCACCAGCGTTATACCTACAAGTCAGCCGTTCTTTTACCCTTTCGTCCTCCGAAGCTGACCGGATGCTGCTCCAGACGTATTCGGACCGCATGATAATTACGTGCGGCCTCTCCCCGTCGCTCCATCACTCGACTGAGCCACCGCTTAGGACTTGGAACAAGCCCATGTCATACCCAGTCTCATACATCGATCTTACCTCGCCAAGAGTGAGAGGGTTTCACCTAAAGTCGAAGGCGAGATTGCTGACACGAAGCAGAGAACGGCACACCTTTCGTCATTTCCGGCACGGGAAGGCCTTTACGACAATTCATCTACTCTCGTGACCTGGCGAAGCTGTTCATCTGGGTATTGAGGAAATACGACGATATTGACCCAATCATCCTTAGCGGTACGCACATGTCATCAACGCCCTGTTGTGGATGCTCATGTGGTCTTAGTTGGCGAGAACGACGAGATTTCAATCAGGGAGGTTGGAGATGCGATCGTCAAAACCGTAGGCTATACGGGAGACTACTCGGTTGGTTCCTGCGGTTGCTCGAGATGAAGCGCTCAGCTTGCTGGACATCGCAGTTCGACACGACCAAAGCGGATGGGCAGTACCGGAAACCGGCGAGCAATACGAAGCTTATGCGACGGATGGACGAGGACGGGGGTTTCGCATTTACGCCGTTCGCAGAGGGTAGGTCTCAGCGCGGTTTGGCTCGTGTACGCTGATGGCAGGGCAGCCTTGCAGGAGTCGATTGACTGGTTTGTCGATCATTATGAGAAGGGCGCACGAAGAGGGCAAGCGGTCTTGAACGGCTCATGATAGGGACCAGGTCTACTGGCTGGTTGGGACAATGCATCCCATCATCCGGCAACACCGCTTAGGGTGTAGGACAGTCTTGGGTCAGGTGCGCTCTAAACCCGCTCCGCATCACATGAGCAGCACCATCTTCCCGCCCGCCCCTCCCTTCTCCATCATCGCATGCGCCTCTACCACCTCATCCAACTTCCAAGTCTTTCCCACCACGACCTTCAACTTGTCCGCTTCCACTCCCGTAATAATCTCCTCAAACGGCCTCTTCCTCATCTCCTCCCCTCCACCACTATACGTCGTAAACGTCACACCCATCGGGACGTACATCATCGGATAAAACCCTTCCGTCTCCCATTTCCCACCTGCGATACCCGTCATACACACCACACCCGGAGCTTTACCAACCCCGTTCCCTCCGGTACAGCATTTGAGGGAATCGCGGAGGGTGGTGACGCCTACTAGTTCGAGGATCTTGTTGAATTTCTGCGAGGGGGAGAGGGTGGGGAGATGTTGCCGTCGTCGAGGATGAAGGCGTCTGATCCGGAGGAGAGGGTAAGATCGCGGGCTTTTGCCGAGCGGGACGTGGCGGCAACGTAGCATCTGTCGTTTTTGGCGAGGCTCGCTGCCATCAATCGACTGTATCCCGCCAAGTCAGATCAGTCACAATCTCCTTGAATTGGCTAGAATCGGGTAGGTTGGACTCACACACTAGTCGTCCCACCCCTTATCAATACCCCATCCCCCTTCTCAATCCCCATGACCAAGAACAGACTCCCCCAAGCCGTCTGTCCCATCTCCGGTATAGCACCCAAGACAACCCAAAACCCCGTCTCGCCAGCAGGTTGAACATTCGCGACGTCCACGCGGGTGTCCGTGTATCCACCATCTGGAGTCGGGACATGGCCGTTATGACCTTGGATCCGCGGGGGGGGGGAAGGTGGCGGAGGGGTCGAGGGCGATCAGGCCGGCCGCTTCGATGCCGAGGATACGGGGGAATTTGGCGTCGGGCGAGTGACCTGTTCCAAGCGGTCTAGTTCAGCCTGAGCCAGGGGTTTTCCAGACAGAGAGTTGACCGAGGGAGATGGGGGGAAGGAGAGATAAGAAGGAATGGGTGGTCGTGGAGAACTCACCCTGCCTCGTCGACATCTCACTGCGATTCATACCCGCCGCCATAACCCTGATCAACACCCTGTCCCTCTTTCGGCACGGCTACAGCTACTTCCTGTATCTTGAGCACCTCAGGACCTCCAGCGGAGTCGACGACAGCAGCTCGCATCGTCTTTGGGATGTGGGTGGTCGACATCGTGCGGAGAGGGGTCAGGCCCCATTGGGGAGTCGTTCTAGTTCGAGTATCAGCTTTGCTCCGAACGAGGCGAATAGCTGCAGACAGAGAGTTTAGCCCCAGTCAATGGTATTTTGATGGGTTACCTGAGAGCGTTGAGTATGGAAAACAGAGAACGCGGTAAATCTCGGGAGATCTGATTACGTGAAAGACTTCGGCACTAGCCGGCAATCAGGAGCTCGTGGGGGACGGAACTGATGTAAGCGGTGAATCGACTGAATAGACTTCTTGTCCGCCTCTCAATGGCCGTTTGCGCTATGGATCGGACAGCACAATCGTATACCATGCACATCGGACCCTCCAGCGCTCATTCCACACCAATGTCATCCGCTCCACCCGCAATGTCATCCGCCTCAACTTCCCTCCTCCCCTTAGCCGCCCAGAACTCCCTCCTCGCTCGTGCCGCCGTCTTCCCATTCGCCTTTGGTCCGGGAGGCTCGATGGCTATCACCGAACCCGAATCTGAACTCGACCCATTCAGATCCTCTTCCTCCCTCTCATCCTGTTTCCAAAGCGCGTAACGCGATTCGTCCTCATCCTCCTCCAGCGCTGCGATATCGGTATGCTCATCCTCAAACTCGTCCTCCGACACGCTGGCGTATCGGTCAATCCGCTGTACTCCACCATCTCCATTCGGGAAGACCTCGACGATCTCTCCGTCCTCCGCAGACTCGCTGTCCTCGTCATCCCACACTTCCTCGTCGTCCACGATGATCGCGTTGATGGCCGGACGTCTTCGTCGCCGCTTACTGCCCGAATCCAGGAGGGGCAAATCCGTATCCGCGGGCCGCTTTGAGCTGGGATGTAGCGGGATGTCGTGGTGAGGGAGATGGCGGAATGGATCGGCTCCAGTGGGGATCCCTAGCATTCGTTGGAGTCGTCCTTCGTCATGTAGCTTTTGCATCTCCCGCCGCTGTTTCGTAGTCTGCGTCCGTCAGCCTTGTCTAGCACACGAGCATTGGAAACTCCAACGAGACTGACCTCCTTGGTGATGCCCATCACGCCTGACAGTATACTCATCTCCTCCGGATCCATCCTCCTCGGATACCGTCCAGACCGCTGACCTACAATCTGCTCTGCTCGCTCGAACAGCTTCCCCTGAAGCAGCTCATACGCCCCTGCCAACGTCCCCTTGACCCTCCGAATCCCGAACGAGCCGCCGGATATGTCATTGTCTTTCCCCATGTCAGCTCAGTACGATAAGAAAGGACAGGTTTACCTCGATCCTGCGGATCCTCGATGCTCAGAAGGTACGTCTGCCCAGCCCGCTTCCATCCCCTCGAAGCCTTACTATAGTAGAAACCTCCTCGACGAATCGAGATGCCGACATCATCGTAGTTGAAGTTCCGGCCGTATAGCTCAAAGAACTCGATGAGCAGAGTTCCGAGATTCTCTTCGGGGTTCATCTCAGAGCGCCGCAGCTTCGGGTGGACCTGCGACGAAACAATTAGCATGGTTCGCGGTTCTAGAAGCAGACGAACCTGGAGGAAGCTGATGACGAGGCAGATGACGGCATAGCTCCCCAGCCCACCAGTGTACACCTCATTCATCGATCTCTGGCTGAGGAACGCCTTGACGACCAGTATGAGCTGTCGGGAACCAGGTAGGACCTCGAGGTACTGGTTGATGATCTTGCCAGCGGAAACGCCGTTGACTTGATTCAGCGAGATGTCCACGTTCAGCTTGCCTGAACTCCAGGTCAACTACCGATCTCAAGCGAAGGGATCACACACCTGCGTTGGTCACGAACTTGATGATGGGGACCTTGGCTTTCGAGATGATCGCAACAACGTCCGTGATGTATGCCTGTCGCATCGCCCGAGCGAGTTCACCAAGCATCTTCGCTTTGAGATTCTCCGAAAAGCGCTTCGTCGAGACCACCAGGTCGATATCACTTACGTTTCATCAGAAACGAGCAGCATGATGAGGGGTAAGGCTCACCCTTGTGGGAGGTATAATTGGGTCTGCCACGATCCGAACGGCGTAATCTCGGCATCCGGCCAGAGCTTGTGGACGGCACGGGTGATGAGCTCGATGACGAAGAGGCGGACTTGGAATTCTGCTCGTGTAGGTGAGACATGGCGATAGAAAGCGGTGATCTCCTGATTCAACCTGAGCACGACCAGTCATGAGCAATACTCGGTCCCAGGTAGAGTCATTTACATCTCTACAGGATCATGACATCGCTCCCAATCCACCATATCCGCCCAAGGCGCATGTCTCTCCGCCGCCTTCCTCTCCTCCTTCAGATTCTTCGGTCCGGTGTCTCCTTTGGCCTCCCCCTTCGCCCTCTTCCCTCCCTCTTTATCCTTCTTCCTTCCATCCCCATTCATCTTCCTCTTCCCAGTTTGAGCCGCAAGGAGCCGCTCATCGCCCGAATCGAGCTCATCGTGGGTTCGGTCATTCGCGACTCCGTTCTGAGTGATTCTAGAGGGCCCAGCTCGTGATGATGAATGGGGAGAGGCGTCGAACGAGATGTACTCTACGTCATTCTGGAACGCGCTCAGATCGGTCGTCATCCCCGAGTATAAGATGAAGAAGACATCGAGATTGAGAGCGTCGAGGGTGAGGAAAACAGAAAACAAGATTACGTCATCTCTGCTTGGGTAAAAGTCTCCACCGCTTTCTAGATTCTCAACATATCACCAATTCTAACTTTCGAGCAACCTTTGTCCACCATGTTGGCCCCTCCGCACCGGCATAAGAGGGTCCGATCACCCTCCTCACCGGGTGCTCCGGAGTTTACCTCCCCCCTCGACATCTTGCTGAAGAAACGGAGGCGAGACGTACCCGATCCCTTCTGGTGCGATCCCGGTCCTTCCACCTCAACTGGCCACCACCACCACCACCACCACCACCACAACCACCACCACCACAACCACCACCACCACAACCACCATCATCATCAATCTTGCGAGCACGAGGAAGCAGAAAGTACCATGTCCCCTTGGCGTCGAGAAGCGGGTATCGAGCGTCGTCGCACCCGTCAATGGGAGAGACTGAACGCGCCACCTCGATCCAATTTCTTCCCAAACAACTCACAACCAAGCTCACATCCACCACCTTCTTCGCCAATCCCTCTTGTCCGATCCCATTCCCATCCTGGACAGCAAATACCCCATCGAGGAGGCCAGATGTCTTCGTCGCCGATACGGCATCACCCGCCTAGCTCCTCGCCATTCAGGGATTCGAGCGAGACGAGGGTGGAGGAGTGGATGGATCCGGAGGAGATGCGGAGGGAGTGGGGTGAGGAGTATGCCACTCAAAACTCACTCTTGCACAACTTGGTCAGTCTACACCACCTCGGATCTATCGAGAGCGAAGAGCTCACATGGTGGAATAGCACCTTGCACGGATGTCCACAGTTCCAACACCCGATACGACTCTCCTATCCACCCCTGATCTCTCATCACCTCACCCAACCGAGAACCCAATTCACCCCGGACCAACACCATATCGTGCTAGCTACTTCGATTTCTCGTCGTCGCCCTACCCAGCTGGGGAGCCATTGGATAGCCCGCACATACGCGACGAGGACGAGGGAATGGAGATGGATGGGGTAGGTGGGGGATATTGCGAGGGGATGGAGGATGAGGTCAAGGGGAGGTATGAGGAGACAAATCGGCTGTTGAGGGAGTTGGAGGTGGTGAGGCGGAGACGATGGGGAGAGGGCGGATAGCGGGGCTTTCGAGCCAAACGTACTAGGGACCGAGACGTTGAGAGACATGACGAACGACCGTGTCCTTCCCCATGATGTATATAGTGACTCCTTCTGCCGCGCTCGCCCCTCCTCTTGCACGTCACGAAGTGCAAGTCAAGCATTCATTGCTACCCAGCCCTACGAATTTTTACATGCCCCCATCACCCGAGTGCATCCCGCTCCGCCTCCTCTTCCGCCCTCCTCATCGCAAATGCCATCTCCGCCGCCATCGCGCTCTCCCCCGGCCCCGCCGTCTTCCCCTCACCCATTTCCGCCCACCCCGTCACACCCGTAAAAGGCAAAGACGTCATCCCCGGCCCCAGCTCCCTTACCTTCGCCTTACATCCCACGCAACCCTCACAGAAGGCACGCACGTCCACCTCCATCTTCATCCACCAGAACACCTCACCGAGCTGATCCAGCATCTCTCCCGCACCTGCATGACCACTACCTGTCTCGGACTGGAGATGCGCGTCGGTGAGAAGCTCGTGACGGATCGATCCTGCTGGAGGGACGAGTAGAGCCGGCTCATCATCCTCCGGTCGGAGATAGAGTAGCCCAACATCAGAGAGTATGAAATCGTCATTCTCCTTGCCTTGTCGCAGACCCGCGATAAGGGGGACCAGGTCCGGGTCAGCGGGATAAGCCGCGAGCCATCGCCGGGTCTCGGGGTCGAGGTCTGCTCCGGGGAGTAGTGCGGCCGGGGGAGCAACGGTATCGGGCCGGATGGTGGTGCGAGGTGGCGCGAAGAAGGAGTCTCCAGACTTGGGGCGGACGTGGTTCATGGGTTTCTCGGAGGGAGGTAGGAGTAGTGCTGCGGGGGTCGGGTCAGGCGGATTGAGGAAGAGGTTGAACGATCTCGCCTGGAGACAGTCTCGGTTAGCGCATAGACTGATTACACTTACGGACAATGTGGGGCAAGGGGTACGTACCGGAGAGAACAGGAGGTATTTCACGGCCGACATCATCGAGTCGAGGGTGAGAAAGATCGTCAAGAGAGGGATAAAGGCTACGACACTGGTGCACTCCATAAGCCTAGGGTTCCTGCTGTTAGGGGAAGCAGCTTTACCCTAGAGTGACCCCGCTCTTCGAGACAGCACCCTTGACTTGACTCTCGAAGGCAAGACTCATGCCAAACTAACCCACATCAGCCACACAACCATCTCCGAGCGATGGCTGTAGCCCACCGATACAATCGCCAAGATGCCCACGACCAATGCGTAAACCGAGCCAAGAGGACTTCGTCGATGTGCCCACCAAGCCCACCAGACCCATTGGTACCCCTCGAACGGCGGTCGTTCACATCGTACACGCAGATCAACCTCCGCTTGCACAAGGTCCGGATCGTGCGCTCCGCCTCTTCGGCCTTCGTTGGTCTTGGTAGCTTTAGCGTCGAACAGATGTGAGTACGGTACGGAAAGGGCGAAGAAGAGGTAGAAATGCAAGAAGGCGGTGACCAGTTGAAAAGCTGCAAGAAGCCATGTGAAGCAGATCAGTGCCATCGTCAGATTGCTCAGCGTTGTCAACGTGGGGCTGGAGGCATGATGTTAGCGATTGGCACTTGAACCTGTGATACTGCGGTGTGACATACGAGCCAGGGATAGTCAAGCTTGCATCGGAATTTGTAAAGTCACCGTGTGAGTACGCTTTGCATGTCGGACTGGCCCTTCATCAGAATCGCTGAAGTGGATGTAAGACCCACTTGCTTGCTCTTGCCACGCTCACACCAACCCACGGCACCCAATCCCACTTCCGCGCCATTCGCCGCATCCACCGAGAACGCCCCAGCAGCGACCGCCACAACGTTACTCAGCCCACTCCCATTCTGACGACTCATGATGAGGAGTATCGCGGAGATCAGCGTCAGTTCCGCATTCACAAATGGGCGGTACGCCTGAAAAAGCCTCCTAACTTTACTCCAACCTGAGAATGGAGCTGTCAAGACTGGACTTTGGCTCTTCGGGACAGGCACTGAGGTGTCCGAGTCTTTCCGTGCCGCCGGCAGAGTATATCTTGCGGGAGCGACTGACATGCGGCCCAGTCGTTGATGCGCAGCAGGCGTGAGCAGGTCAGGCGAAGCTCTGAAGGCTTCCGGGTCTGGTGTGGGCTCAGGGAGGTACAAGGTCCGTCGTCGAGCTCTGTTGGTATTCTTTGGGTCCGCGAAAGGATCGACGGCTGGGGCTGTAGCCGTAAGGTGCTCGAGATCGAGTACTGAGGGAAGAGTCGAGCGATCAGTGTACCCTGTGAAGCGCTTGCGCATAGACGAACCGGCAGACGGCGGCTGCCTCGGTGCGAGTCCTTGCTCTTGTGGAGGCACCACCGCTGGCGGCATAATCTGAGCTTCCTCGAAAATCTCATCATCTTCCTCGACGATCTCGTCCAGTCCTGCGAAAGCGGATTTCGGTGCACCAGTCGTCATCCCGGCATAGCTACTACGACTCCAAGCCGTGCCCGTAGCTGTCCGCTCCTCGTCCTCCCAGTCAGATCGGGCGTAAAGAGGTGTGTCACGCGAATCTTCCAGCTCCTCTTCGTCCTCCTCGATCCCGCCGAACGGATTTTCGTTAGAGAGGGCCCGGGAGGGATGACGCGGTGGGACGGGCGGAGCAGGTTTCGGAGGGACCCATGATTGATCCGAGTAGTTGGTTGGTGGACGAGCGGTGGAGTACGGGAAGATAGAGGAGGCGTGCGTATCGCGGGGGTTTGTGGGAGATGGTAAATCAGGCGAAGGAGGCGGATGGGAAGTTGTTTTCTCGTCGGGCATATTCGGTATTCGCAACCCAGCGATTTGGGCAGTGGTGGTTTGCAGCGAGACCAAGATCCATCAACTGGCCAGCGAGGTTTCCTGCAAGTAAGACAGAATCATGCTGAACGAGCTTGTAGCGTGAGCGAATGCCAGATAGCACTGTGCCGTCAGTCGGCTCGAGGGGTTGCGCACAAAGGACCACACAAAGGTCAGCAGCGAGTGCGCCTCTTACGTTTTGACCTGATAAAGGTAGTGTCATCACGGTCAGCGGGTCCATTCTGTCCTGATTCGGCTGGTGCGGTAATACTGTACATTGAAGACGTGATTGCAAGAGTCGATTACAACTTCATGTCTTGTCGAGGGGCTCGATATTCTGTCGAGGACCCATCGGCACGATACGGTTTGGATTGATATGGGAGTGAGAGTAGTGGTAATGCTCCTTGATGTCTACATCACTATTTGTCAGCCCTAACGCGCGGTGTCGGTATGGTGAGACTCACGGGCAAAGTCTGTTGTATCCTTGAATGCAGGATTCTTCCAGTAGAGATTCTTGAGCCAGCGATTGAGAAGGGGATAGCTATGTCTGACTGTAGCAAGGTCAGCCAGACACCTGCAGGGGGATGAGCGATACTCACTCATGCCCAAATTGCATTTGAAGTGACCGTGATAGACTGGGTCGAACCGTATGATGGTGGTGTAAAGACTGCGAAGACCGTCAGCATGCCTAGGACTAGCATGTTCAGGCATACGATCTGACTCACCGTACGTCTGCCTCTGTCAATCGTCCACCGATCAAGTACTCCCTTCCGTCACCCAGGATTTCCTCCAGCCTGTCAAGAGAGTCGAACACCGGAATCACGGCCTTCTCATACGCCTCCTGACTCGTTGCGAACCCGCTTTTGTAAACTCCGTTATTGATATCGTTATACACCCATTCGTTGAGCTTGTCGATCTCCTTTCTCAGCTCCTTCGGGTATAGATCCAGCTCTTTTCCCGCCCCATCAGGGAGGATCGAGTTGAATGACGAGTTCAAATCTCGAATGACCTCGGAAGATTCATTATTGACGATTGTGTTGTTTTGAGTATCCCAGAGCACCGGGACCGTAAACCTTGCGTTGTAGTCCGGCTCGGCGCGAAAGTATAGATCGCGCAGGTATGCTGATCCGTGTAGTTTGTCGGCCGTCGCGGCGGGAAAAGTGTCGAAGCTGTGTTCGGCAGGAGGGGCGGGGGATTTGGAGGCGTTCTCAGGCTTGACGAAATGCCAACCGCCTTCCAGCATATGAGGATGGACGGTGGAGACGTCTACGATCGTTAGATCTTCTGATCTCAAACAGGAACAGCAGGACCGCTCACCGATATACTCCTGAAGTCCCTTGAGCTCCCGCACGATCAATGCGCGATGCGCCCATGGGCATGCCAAGCTAACGTAGAGGTGATATCGGCCTGGCAGGTCGTCAGCTATTCAATTCTCAGCACCTGCTGAGGCTCAGCTCACCCTTCTCTGGGGCGTACTTCCCTCCCGGCTCTATGTGATCCCTAAACGAGCTCGACGGTCGCTTGAACGAGCCGTCCTTATCCGCCCAATTGGTGATCGTCCCATTAGGTTTGGCTTTGTCCATGTCGAGCGTAGTTGAAGTACTGATACCCCCGCAGTGTCGAGCGGAAGGTCGGAAGGATGACGGTTTGACGATCGACAGGGGACGAGTTGAAGCTGTCAAGTGTGACAGGTGACTAATGACTGAGGTTGAGGATCGGGGATGCAGCATGCGGCGACAGATGAAGTTGGACCCGCCCTTTGACGGAAATCCGTTCGGCAGTGTCTCTGGGAACGATCTGTCATCATCCTCACTTTCCGGAGCCGGACAATTTGCCGACAGTCGCCACGTGAGATCGGATTACTTACCTTTATTACGTAACAGAGCAGCTGTCTCCGGTGAAGTTGCCGAAAAGTGGAGCTTGATAGCGAAGTCGCGTTACCTTTCTGATTTCGATTCGATCGAACAGCTCATCATGACCACGCTCGTAGACATACCATCTTGCACAGCTCTTCACATCCCGACACCCACCTCGCAACCTCTCCCACTCTCGTCAGGCGACCTCACCCTCACCCTCATCCCGGCCAACCCACCGACTCACCCGTCGCAGACAGTAACCCTCACCATCGGTGCATCGTCCTTCCCTCTTCTACCCAATTCGCCAGTGCAGAAGATCCAGTCGGCTAAGGAACATGCAAGTTACATCTTCACCCCTGTTCCTGCGGACGGTGGTGCAGGGATCGGGCGCGTCAAGATCGTCATGAAGGACAGGTGAATCGTAATTCATACTGGTCCGATAGCTGACTCAGATGAATTCAGCAAGTCGCAAGGTGAATGGGAGGCTACCGAGGCGTTATGCTCCAGGTTTGAGGCGGCGTTGAAAGCGAATGGAGTGTGGGATGAGAAGACGCTATTCGTGGATGACGAATACGAGGCGACCGCCGGCGGTGCCCACAAGGGCTGGGGTGAGACTATTGCCGGGGCTGTCATGGGTGTCGGACAGCAGCTCGCAGACCGGTTGAACTCTTATACCGATCAGTGAGTCGGCTTACGCGAGCGTCCGGCGTTTTGGCTAGTCTGGCTGATATGCTTTGCAGACACATCGAGACGACGAACCCCACACACCCTGATCCTCCCTCTTCGGAGCTGGCGTCTCAGGCACACACGCTCAACACATCCACTACCACCCTCTCGACAAACGCCGAAACGGGCTCAACCAAGATCGGCGAGTATGTCCATGAGGCCGGTAAGACGGTCGGCTCGTACTTGCCAGACAGCATCGCCAAGGCTGCCGAGCCCGTCAAGGAGGAGGACAAGTCCGATTTCCGCAAGATAGCAGCGGACAGCTGGTCGAATCTTACCATCGCTGCTAAGGGAATGGCGAACGCGGGGTTGACTGTGGGCGGGGCCTTGAGCGAAAGCGCGCATCGAGCTGTGGAACACAACTTTGGCAAGGAGGCAGACAAGGTCGCGCAAGGTGAGTCACGAATTGTTCTGGACATTGAGAGCACCACTGATTGGTGCCTCAGATCTCGGTCAGACCGGTGCGAATCTCGGCTCGACCGCCATGGCTGCAAGCAGCGCAACGAGCGGTATCATTCAGGGCAGTAATGTAGGCTCGGGTATCATACACGCCAGCCAGTAGAGGATTCGATGAGCAGTCTAGAAGGATATCCCGATCGGTTGTCGGGGAGAGATGTGGTTTAGAATTTGCGAGGGAAACGCTCAGTGATGAAGCCAGCTGTCAGGCGGAACCCCATATCGACGATGACTTGTAGTCGACGCTTCCCAGGGATGCTGGCATACCAATACGTATCTTACGATGATTTCGAACTCGGCTTTGAGGTCTCTTAGCTTCGCGTAGTTATCCGCCGCTGCCGCGGGGGCTACTCCGCCATGCCGCGCTCGCGCGTACGAGCTATCGGACATGTCGACGTGACTTTGTCGCTCATCAAGCCGTACAAAGGGTAATTCCTATTTTAAAACACAGAAGGAGTCGTCTTTGCTGGATCCGTGTGAGCAAAGGAAGTTACGGAGGGCGCCAGGCATCTCGAAAGGATGTGGGTTGGACATTCGGTATGAGATCGTCGGCCTCGTTGTTGGGGTGTATGACATCTGAATAAAGACTGTAGAGCATTCCTCCCAAAATCAGACTCTCGTAGTATTGTCGCAAAAGCGTGCACACGGTGTAGCTCCTGTGATCTAGCTGTGTTAAGGAAGGCGCAAAAAGCGCAAGACATGTGGAAAGGATGGCTCCTGATCTAGACACACTCAACTACAAGTAGGGTCTTCCTTCTCTTCCCTTCTCTCCAACTTGATTCCGACCCCAAAATCGCCGTCTCGGCGAGTCACCTCCAAATCATGCGCTCCAAGCGGCCATGTCGTGCATCCCTCGCGCGACCCCAAGGAATCCCACAGGGCAAAGCACCGACCTTTCCTCGGATTTGGATCTCGCAGGTTTGTCGGATATTCAGTCAGTCGACGCCGATCCAGAAAGTCTGTAACCAGTAGCTGTCAGATGCAATCTTGGAGGAAGCCGAGCAGCGTCAAAGAGGCGCAGCAGAGAGTGGTACCCGGCGTGGCAAATTGTTTACAACTTCGTCATGATATTACTTAGCATGCTTTCATTCGTAGTATTGATAATACCATTGGCGTTGGCGATAGCACATGAATTCTCTTGCGCGTTGGCGTATGGTTTCGGATACGACCTCTTTGCTTGGATGTAGGATAAACGAGAGAATGCCACACGATGCCGCTCAGTCTATAATTATGTCCTCCTCTGATCAGACTTTCGTGAGGGGGTCAGCGAAGCAGCGATACATCAAGTAGCTCCTTTGAGATTCGGTAGTGTGGAGGATGCTGCTGAAGCTCGGAAGGCCGCTTGAAAAAATATTCGTCGAGCTTGAGGGGATCGCACAACGTAGGATAACTCTTCCCTTTGCTCTCGTTCACCTTTGCTGACTCCCATCGCCCACGCCAGCCGTCTACAAATATACTTCCCACACATCACCTCATGCAACATGCCGATCTCGGCACCGACGGCGGAGATTTAGTAAATGGTCGGAGACCTGAAGTGTTACAAGGCTGATTTTCACGATGGCCAGCGCAAATCCGCTTCACTCCTGCAACGCCAAAAACGGGAAAAGCGTTGGGGCCCGGTGAGGTATACCGTTTACCACATATCGGTCAATATCAGCCATCATGGTGGCGCTGCAGGTCTTGGGACTGACAATTGGGTGGATGCTCAAGACCGACTCCATGGTGTTTGAGGACGTCAACCAAGCTTGACAGGATCGCGAGTGCGAAATAATCCTCCCCTGACCTTTATCTCGCCTTCAGTTACTTCTGCAAGTCAGACGGAAGTCCTTGCCATGATTTCTCCTACGGACTACTACGCGAACCGACACACGACCGCGCAACGCTGCCCGTGGGGAAGGCGGTGGGATCCGGCTCGGATCAGTACAACATAGGCGTGGTCTCAGCCATCGGTTTCGTACTCGCAGCCTCGGGTCGGTCAATCGGGGTGTTGATTGTCTTGTCCAGTATTTATTGGTCGAAAGCTTGGGGTGCAGAGTGGAGGCGTCAGTACCGGATAATCGACCTTGTTGACGGGGGTGGAAGAAGATTGTACTATGGGTTGCAGACACGGCTTTGACCATATCCTGTGAGATCCCGAAGCATGCCGAGCGTGGGAGGAGAAGACGCGAACGCCGATGCGGTTTCTCACCCATAACATGGGCGTGATACTGGCCATTGTGATTGCGCTCGCAGCTTTGCTTTGGACAGTAGCGCCGGCTCTAAGCTTCGATCCGTACTATAGACCCTTACACAGTACGAACTGAGATTGCTCCTGCTCCTTCGACTAGGATTTCGTTTGTGGCGATCCAGTTGCTTCTCGTCTGGTTGAGACGTCAGCAAAAGCGAGAATGAGCTCGAGCACTCGATATTGTCCTCGTGATCATGTGCTGTGTCATCTCGCATCATGGTTTTTTTGCCGAAAGCTTGCAGATGATATGGGTGTTAGCTCGCTCGATATCTATAAAGGTGTAGCGCCCCAGCACTTCTTGTCTGGAAGCGGACTCCAAGACTCACATATCACATGCTCCAAACCTTTCCCTCCTCGAGATCGCCTAACAAAACGCCTAATAGAACCCGTCGCCGCCAGCTTCCACCTCAACGCGTTCAGCGTGATGGCCACTGCACCAATCGACCGAGGGACCCAAGCCCGTTGACCTCTTCCGGCTTGACCAAAGTGGCCGGCACTTTGAGCACGCTGACGATCGCTTCTGCGATCCTGCGGAATGGGAGGACCTTATCCATGACTGCGCGGAGCCGCGGTCCAGCTTGACCATTATCGATCGCTATGCGGTAGAACTGACTGGGATCCACGTTGACCGGAGGCCAGCCAGATCATGAGCTACTAACCAACTACACTGAGAAGTGGTCAGCATCGATGCCAAGGTCATGCCATACGGCGAGAACAGCGAAGATCCTGTCGCTTGCATGGCATAGCACATGCATGCCTCGACATGGCGACCGGGTGTGCACAATGTGTCTCCATTCGACTTCCTTCACGCCGTCCTTCCCAGCTCGATCAACGACATCACATACGCCGGGGCTTTATTCTTCTGATCTTCCTGCGATTTCCCTTCTTTGGCCTTGGCCTCGTCGTGGTCGTCTACGTCAAGGATCATCCCATGATCCAGCTTGCTTCGTGTAAACCTTCTCGATGAGCTTGCGGACACCCTTGCCGCCGTTCATCGCCGCATGCCGCCTGTCGCTGTTATGTACGATAATGCGGCTAGGGTCGCGCTCGACGGGGCGATGTGCGACAGTGCCGTCAGTCGGTTGAATGAAAGGATAAATTTTTTATGACGGTACCAAGCGTAAGAAGACTTCCAAAAACATGGTAGCGAGCTGGCCATCCCCGAGTATTGCTGCGTCTGACTGGAAGTCTTCGAAGATACCCGCTACATCCTTGATGGCGGTCGTCGAGGCCAGGGCTCTCTTCATCAGTTCAGTTTGGCATCGTCCTCGGGCTTTGCGGACGACACAGAATCACAGCATTGCGAGTCGAGCGGAAGACTCTCGACATTGTTGAGTAAATTCATCGTCCTGGTCAATGGGTCTTTCGTTTGAGGATCGTCTTTCGGATCTTGCTCGAGAGGCCGTCGCATGGGCGTGACCGTTTCTTTCTCGCCGATCCAGCCGCATTGGCACGATGTCTTTGTCATCTCCTCCACCGTCCATTCTAGCAATCGCTCCACCGCCCATTTCTGCCGGATCACCGATCTCAAATCGCAGAGCTTTCTCGGATCCGCTCCGCACCGAAACAGAGCTTCGGCCGTTCGATGCTCGCCTCGATCAATGGCGAAGTACAGGGCTGCAGCCATATCATCGGGATGACAGATGTGGCTGTGATAAAGGTGATGGATGACGCCAGTCGGCAAAGAGGCCCCGAGCTGGAGGAAGCGGGAAGGGTACAGGAGGCCGTCATGGAGAGTATCGAGGATATCTCCTGGCAACTAGCAGAGTGAAGCGCGAAGGTGGGTGAGCATGCTCACGGAGTGAGAGAAGGGATGACGAAGTATAATAGCTGCCTTCTTCGGTGTCTGTTTCGGCTTGTTACGCGAGTCGGATTCGAGTGAGAGGCGGTTGGTAGTGAAGGGGAAGAAAGGGGTCCGATTTGGGGTCTGCTCTGACTTTCTCCGCGAGTCTGACTTCAGTGAGAGGCGCTTCTCAGTCCAGAGATCGTATAGCCAGACAGCCTTGATATGGGCCGGCATGAGCTCCTTGGAAAATTTTTGCCGGAGGGACCTGGAGACATGAGGGAGTGTGCATTTGCGAGACTGAAGGAGGATCTCGTAGAGAAGCTACCCGGAGAGTCAGAACACTGAAATGCGAGAAAGGGTGTGTGTGCGGAGGGTTGAATGAAGATTGAGGACTGACTTCGCGGGGAAGCTGTTCGAAGCTTGATTGTCCGCGAGGAAATCCCGGTGTTCTTCCAGTATGGGCACATTATCAAGCATCACGGGCAGTGAGCAGGAAGGCTCGAGGATCTTCCGCCTGAAGCTGTGAAGGAAGAAGATTGAGCGGAAGGAGAACGTAGGCATCAGGATTCGAGGTAGGTCCCGTATCAGATACACGTCATTCCAAAAGTCGTCAACAAATCGCCTCCGCCCTGTCACGCTGAGGCCACTTCAGAATCTCAACATCTCCTCTCAAGTCGTCGAGTGCAGCTCAGCATCGTTTCTTGAGTAGTCTTTGGGTTTTCCGGCTCGGTCCCGGTTTCGTTTCCCGCTCTTTGTGCCGAGAGATGTTTGGGAAGGTACCGTTCCGACGCGCCTGATTTCTTGGTTAGCTCTGCGCCGAAGGTCTTCGCGGTGGCTCAATCCCGCTCAGCACCATAGCATGTCCTCGCCGCGACACCATCACTCTTCGAAGCAGGTACCTTCAATCCTTCCCATCCGCTCACACTTCTATCAACCGGCTCGAGCTTTGACTATTTCCGCCCGAACACGATCTATGTCTCGTCTGTCGATCGTCGCAGACTCCGAAAACAACAGCACACTCGCGAATAGCAAGGGTTTTGCTATGAGGCAACCCCTCATGGAGACGATGGTGAACGCGCCAATTTTCAACGGCGGAAAGCGGAAAACGGGAGATGATGGAGATCGACCGAAGAAGATGCCGCGGCTAGAACCAACATCGACAACTCCTCTCCAACCATCCAGTACCTCGCGCATAGGATCATCCTTCGCCTCCCAATCGGCCCGAGGAAGCGAGGAAAAGTCACATCCCATGCTCAAGCCTACTCCCGCTCGTGACATACTCCGGCAGCCGATGGTCGAGGAGGAGTCCACGAGTCCCACTGATTCCCCTACCAAAAATCTCATACCCCGTCCGCCTACACCTCCTCGTCCCCATATGCGATCCGATATCGACGATGTGATGCCACGTATATGCACCACTCCAAACCGTGCATTGACACCGGAAGAAGAGCCCGACGAGCAGCCCATCAAGCTCAACTCGATCAGGAGGTTAGACTTCACCAAGCTTGCTTCGGTAGCAGCATCTCCACGTCGACCGATGGGTCCCGTCCGTCCTCTGAATGCACCCAATACAGAGCGCTGTCAGCCGCCCTCAACCTTCGAAGGGACTTCCCCAAAAGCCGATCGGACTCCCATTACGGCGATACCTGTGCCAGTACCTGTTATACTGGGCGCGAACTCAACGCTTCGAGCGCCGCCCAATCCAAGTACAGCGCCCTCTCCCAGACGCGTGATGGCAGGGATGTCTCGACTGCGTCTCTCGACTCCTGGTCAGTCTCCCTCCGCTTCACGCACGCCCATCTCGAGCCCAGCTTTCTGTCAAATGCCATCCGGAGTCAACCTGTCACGCACGTCGAAACCCGAGAATCATCCTCCAGCCATCAAAAGTGGAATGTCGAGAAGCGATTCTGATGCCAACTTGCTCCAGTCCGCGCGCCTGACCACGCAGCCGAGACTGGCAGCTTCAAATAGTGGAATAGGACCGGAGAAAGTGCAGGAGGATGTGGAGATGGAAACATCGACAAGCGAGAAACCGCTTGTCACCTCCGCATTACCCTTGTCAGCACCGATCGCGCTGCCGAAAAGCACTTCGACGAGGGGATTCAGCTCGATGGGTCCGCCTAGCCGGATACCAAGGGGTATCGCGAGCTCACGATCGTCCAACGGCCCTCATTCTCGCCCGTCAGCTGTGGCGAGAAGAGCGGAAAGTCAGAATGCATGGGACCCTGAGCCCGGATCGAGTGCATCCACGCTATCCCGAAACACGTCAGTTTCCAGCACCATCTCGACTCTGGGCAAAGGCCTCCCATCTACCTCTTCCACCTCAACCGACGAGCCGGTCACACGACGCAAGCCGTCTTACCCCTCGTCTCTTGGATCAGGACCTCTCGCGCGTCCCACGCAACGCATGGTATCCAACCCCGTCGTCCCTCCTCGGCCGCCCTCAGCGTCCTCAGCAGATGCTGGCGAGGGTCCTCGGCCCCCTCATTCCCCTCGTTCTGTCTCAGCTCCTGCAGTCACCTCTCGGCTGAGCATAAGTACCTCTCGCCGAGAAGGTCTTAGCCTCGAGACCTCCCAGCGGGTGAATGGGCTCAGTGAGGCGCTTGAGAAGCTGAAGATGAAGA